>Ga0256407_10005145_pt1 | contig 21254 bp, 12 predicted proteins | sample RumenRJG_04DNA_FD_193489 | JGI IMG/M metagenome (GOLD analysis project Ga0256407, IMG submission 193489) | Bovine rumen microbial communities from Lethbridge, Alberta, Canada - RJG_04 | ecosystem: Host-associated > Mammals > Digestive system > Stomach > Rumen | place: Canada: Alberta... | reverse complement strand
CACAGTCTGCTTAATAACCATAATATGTGTTTTCAGCGTGTAACTTTGGTCAATTCATAAAACAGCAGTAAGAAAGGGGTACTTATGGCTGCAATAGAGAAGAGGGTCTTTGTATCAGAGACTGACGCGTATCTGTTCGGAAACGGTACACATTACGACATCTATCGGAAACTCGGAGCACATCCGTCCGTGGAGAATGGAGAGAAGGGCTATTTCTTCGCGGTGTGGGCACCGAATGCCAAAGCCGTCCATGTGATCGGCACATTCAGTGACTGGAATGAAGAAAAGTATCCCATGAACAAGCTGAATGACGGCGGTATCTGGACACTGTTCATTCCCGGGATCAAGGCAGGAGAGCTTTACAAATACTGCATCAAAGCAGCAGACGGAACCAGTATCTACAAGGCGGATCCATTTGCCAATGCTGCGGAGCTCCGTCCCGGAACCGCATCGAAGACAGCCGACATCACAGGCTTCCGCTGGTCTGACGGCCGCTGGATGAACAAGAGGGGCAAAAAGAGCGCCAATCAGCAGCCGCTGGCCATCTATGAATGCCACATCGGCTCCTGGATGAAACATCCCGACGGCGGAGACGGTTTCTACAATTACAGAGAATTCGCGGATCGCATTGTCGAGTATCTCAAGGATCTCAAGTATACCCATATCGAGCTGATTGGCATTTCCGAGCACCCCTTCGACGGCTCCTGGGGCTATCAGGTCACGGGCTATTATGCCCCGACATCCCGCTACGGGACACCAAATGATTTCATGTACATGGTCAACAAGCTGCACACCGCCGGAATCGGTGTCATCCTTGACTGGGTGCCCGCGCACTTCTGCCCGGATGCCCATGGTCTGGCAAAGTTCGACGGACAGTGCATTTTTGAAGATCCGGATCCCCGCCGCGGCGAGCATCCCGACTGGGGCACCCGCATTTTCAATCTCGGCAAGCATGAGGTCAGCAACTTCCTGATCGCCAATGTTTTCTATTGGATCAGGGAGTTCCATATAGATGGTATAAGAGTCGATGCAGTGGCATCCATGCTTTACCTCGACTATGGCAAGAAGGACGGTCAGTGGGTCGCCAACAAGTATGGCGGAAACGAGAACCTGGACGCGATCGAGTTCTTCAAACACCTCAATTCCGTCATCCACCGCGACTTCCCCGGCTTCCTCACGATTGCCGAGGAATCCACGGCATGGCCCAAGATCACAGCAAAGCCCGAGGACGACGGCCTTGGCTTCGATTTCAAGTGGAACATGGGCTGGATGCACGATTTCTGTGAATACATGAAGCTGGATCCGGTCATGCGCAAGGGCGACCACAACGGCATGACCTTCGCGATGAGCTACAACAGCGCCGAAAACTATATCCTTCCCCTGTCGCATGACGAGGTCGTTCACCTCAAATGCTCTATGGTCGAGAAGATGCCTGGCTACCGCGTGGACAAATACTCCAACCTTCGCCTGGGCTATACCTTCATGACCGGCCACTGCGGCAAAAAACTCCTGTTCATGGGACAGGAATTCGGCCAGGAACGCGAGTGGAGCGAGGCGCGCGAACTCGACTGGTTCCTGCTGGCAGACGAGCAGAACAGCGGCATGAAGAAATATGTCGGAAAGCTGCTCGACATGTACAGAAGTTACAAGTGCCTGTATGAAATCGACAATGACTGGGGCGGCTTTGAGTGGATCAACGCCAATGACGCGGACCGCAGTATCTATTCATTCCTGCGCAAGTGCCCGTCCAGCCGCAAGGGCCTCGTGTTCATTTTGAACATGACTCCTGTCAAATATGAGAAATATCGTGTGGGCGTGCCGGTGAACAAGCGCTACAAGCTTGTTCTGAACAGCACCGACAAGGAGTACGGCGGCTTCGGCGACACGCCTGTCCCTGAAGTGATCCGCGCCAAAAAGGGTGAGTGCGACTATCGCGACCAGTACATCGAATTTGACCTTCCCGCATACGGCGGCCTGGTATTTGAATTTATGTATTGATCCGTCTGCCTGAGGCAGCCCGGTCCCTGTATTTATGTATCGACCTGTCTGCCCGCAGCAGCCCGGCGCTTGAATTTTAAGCAGTGATCTGTATGCATGCGGCGGGGCATGCCCGGAATGCGCAAGAGGAGGTATATTATTTTGGAACTTCATGAGTCTGCGGAAGACTATCTGGAAACTATACTGGTCCTATACGAGAGAAACGGACAGGTCCGCTCTATTGACATCGTCAATGAAATGAATTTTTCCAAGCCCAGTATCAGCATCGCTATGAAAAAGCTCCGTGAGAACGGCTACATCCACATGGATGTCAATGGCCTGATCACCCTGACAAAAGAAGGCAGGGCGATCGCCGAGAGAATCTATTCGCGGCACAAACTTCTGACAAAGGTCCTGGTCGCGATCGGGGTCGATGAGGAAAAAGCGGCTGCGGAGGCATGCAAGATCGAGCACGATATCGACGATGAGACTTATGTCAAAATCGGACAGTTTTACGAAAAATACAAAGATAAGATGGAATGAACGGTAACGGGACTCTGCATTTCCGCTCCTGCCATATTTGCGGCGGCGGAAATGCAGCAGCATCCTGCAGCATTGCGGATTCAGTGCGGCAGCAATACTTCGGCAGTGACGCAGCGGCAATGTTTCGGCGGCTGTTCTGCAGGGTGATTCTGAAGCAGAACCCTGCAGCCGGTTCAGGAAATAAATGATTCATCCAGTAATCACAACAGTACATCGGTAATATTTAAGCCGCCGGGCGCACTTTGTACGCCCGGCATAGTTTCATGTGATAAAAAACGTGAACGGACTAAGGAGGAAGCAAAATGAAGACAGATATCCAGATCGCACAGGAGGCCGAACTCTTTCCGATCACTAAGGTTGCCGAGGCGGCGGGAATTCCCGCGGACTCGCTGGAACTGTATGGAAAGTATAAGGCAAAACTCTCGGATGAGTATCTGGAGAGCCTGGAAGGCCGTCCGGACGGAAAACTGATCCTGGTGACAGCCATCAACCCCACCCCTGCGGGTGAAGGAAAAACGACTACCAGCATAGGCATGGCGGACGCTTTCCACCAGCTTGGAAAGAGTGTCATGCTGGCTCTGCGCGAGCCTTCTCTGGGGCCCTGCTTCGGCGTCAAGGGCGGCGCTGCCGGCGGCGGCTATGCGCAGGTACTTCCCATGGAGGAGCTCAACCTGCATTTTACAGGTGATTTCCACGCCATCACTTCTGCCAACAACCTGCTGGCAGCGGCTATTGACAACCATATTCATCACGGAAACGCTCTGGGCATCGATCCCACCAGGATCGTCTGGAAACGCTGCATGGACATGAATGACCGCGCTCTGCGCAACATCGTAGTCGGCATGGGCACCAAGATGGACGGCCCCCTGCGCCAGGACCGCTTTGTCATCACAGCTGCTTCTGAAATCATGGCTGTTCTCTGTCTTGCGGAGGACAGGGAAGATCTCCGCAAACGCCTTGACCGCATTGTGATCGGCTACAATTACCAGGGCGAGCCCGTCCTCGCCAAGGCTCTTGAGGTGACCGGTTCCATGATGGCCCTCCTCAAAGAAGCCATCTCCCCCAACCTGATCCAGACTATTGAGCATACCCCTGCCCTCGTTCACGGCGGTCCCTTTGCCAATATCGCTCATGGCTGCAACTCTGTCCGCGCGACAAAGGCTGCCATCAAGATCGCCGACTACGCGATCACTGAGGCGGGATTCGGCGCTGACCTCGGCGCTGAGAAGTTCCTTGACATCAAGTGCCGCATGGCTGACCTGCATCCCGACGCGGTTGTCATCGTAGCAAGCGTCCAGGCTCTCAAATATAACGGCGGCGTTCCCAAGGCAGAACTCAAGGAAGAGAATGTCGAGGCCCTGAAGAAAGGTATCGTCAACCTGGAGAAGCACATCGAGAATATTCAGAAATTCGGTGTTCCCGCGGTTGTTGCCCTCAACTCCTTTGTCACGGATACAGAGGCGGAGACAAAGGCGGTCGAAGAGTTCTGCGCCAGCCACGGCTGCGAATTCTCCAAGGCCACTGTCTGGGCTGAGGGCGGCAAGGGCGGCATTGACCTCGCGAAGAAGGTCATCAAGACCATCGAGGAAAAAGAGAGCAAGTATGCTCCCGTATATCCTCTTGAGATGTCTCTGGCCGAAAAGATCGAGACCATCGCGAAAGAAATCTACGGCGCGGACGGCGTCGTCTTTGCGGGCGCCGTGCAGAAACAGCTTCACGAACTCGAGGCGCAGGGATTCGGCAACATGCCGGTCTGCATTGCCAAGACCCAGTATTCGCTCTCTGATGACCAGACCAAACTGGGCCGCCCCACAGGCTATGACCTTAACGTGCGGGAAGTCTATGTCTCCGCGGGCGCGGGCTTTGTAGTGGCACTCACAGGCACCATTATGGCTATGCCCGGACTTCCCAAACGCCCTGCTGCCTGCAGCATTGATGTCGGGGAAGACGGAAAGATCACAGGACTTTTCTAAAGCAGACGAAGAAGCGCGAAAGTGCTTCAAGGCGTTTTTTGAACCCGCTGAAGGTGCTTTTAAAGCAGACAAAAAAGCACGAAAGCGGTTACAGGGGGGTTATTCTTCATCGCGCAAGACTCGCAAGCGAGTCTTGAAAATACACTTCAATTGTTTTTTTGACAAAAGGGATTTTTTCCGCGCAGCCTGCGTGGATTTGCGGATGTCATCGGGAGACGGCTGCTTCCCGCCGCTGTCCCCCGATAATCGGGAGGTAATACATGATCAGAATCACAATGAAAGACGGAGGAGTCATTGATCTGGAACTTGATGAGAAAGCGGCTCCGGTGACAGTTGAAAACTTTCTGAAACTCGTGAACATGAAATTCTATGACGGGACTATTTTTCACAGGGTCATTCCCGGCTTCATGATCCAGGGAGGAGATCCCGATGGAACCGGAATGGGAGGTCCCGGGTGGACGATCAAGGGAGAGTTCAAAGCCAACGGCGTGGATAATCCGATCAGCCACACTCGCGGAGTGATCAGCATGGCAAGAGCCATGGACCCCGACAGCGCGGGCAGCCAGTTCTTTATCATGCACGCGGACGCGCTTTATCTTGACGGCCAGTATGCGGCCTTCGGCCATGTTGTGAACGGTATGGATGTGGTGGACCGCATTGCGTCGACCCGCACAAACCGCTGGAACGGCGACAGGCCTTATGAGGACCAGGTCATGGAGACCGTCAGAGTCATCGAAGAATGATCACAGACGATCCGTCATATCAGTGAAAACACAATGAAAGTCCCGCACAGTCAGTAAAAGCACAGTCCGGACCGGAACACAGAGACAGAGTGAAGAAGGGGATTGGCAGACCGGGATTTCATAAAAAAGAAGTGCGAAACAGCAGTGCCCGCGGAAGAAAAGCTTCCGCGGGTTTTCGATGAACAACTGCGCGGAACAGCTTTTCGGAAACAGCTTTTCAAAAAACAGCTGCGTGCAGCAGGTCTTCGAACCATGTAACGACGTGTCATAACAGGAGATCGATCATTGAAGATATTCGGGAATAATAAAAAAGCACCTGGCAGAATAGTCTCGATAATGCTTGCGGCTGCGCTTGTCCTTTCTCTGGCGGGATGCACATCAGCAGGCAAGTCCGGCGGGGACAAGACCGGGCAGGCAAAAGCGGAACAGGAACATACGGAGACTGACCGGGCTGCCGCAGAGAGTGCGACAGCAGAGGCAGCCGGAGCAGGCGCAGGCAGGACCGCAAAGGACATGGCTGCGGTAAATGAAGAAGGAGCGGGAGCCGCCGCCGCGGAAGCTGTAAAACAGGGGAACGCGGAAGCAGCCACTGCGGCAGAAGCCGCAGTCGAGGAGCTTACCTCCGCAGCCGCAGCGGAGGCAGGAACTGAAAGCGGCCTTTCGTCGGCTGAGCCCGCTGACCCTGCTGCAGAAAAAGCGGCTGAGCCCGCTGAGACTCAGGAGGAGACCATTCCCGAGGAACCCACTGTCCGGGAGGACGGCGGTGTTTCCATGAACGTATTTGCCATGGATACCTATATGGCCCTTCCGGCATACGGAGACAAAGCCGAAGAAGCAGTGCGCGAGGCGGCAAAGGAAATTCACGCTCTCGATGAACAGCTTTCCACCGGGATCAAAACCAGTGAAATCTGCCGTATCAATGCTGCGGGAGGCGGAGAACCCTCAGAGGATGTGGAGATGCTCATCAGCGAATCACTGGAGCTCTCGAAAAAAACGGACGGCATGTTCGATATCGCAATCTATCCGGTCATGAAGCTGTGGGGATTCCCGACACAGGAATACAGGGTTCCGAAGAAAGCCGAGATCGATAAGGCACTGAAACTTGCAGATGTCTCCGGAATCAGGCTCGTCACCAGAAAAGATGTGAAATCTGCCAGGAAAGCGGCTGACGAGGCTGTGAAAAAAGCTGAGGAGGAGGCCAAAAAGGCAAGGGCGGAAGCTGACAAAAAAGCCAAAGAGGATGCGGCAAAAGCGGCTGCGGAAACTTCCGGAAACGGAAAATCCGGAAATGAACAGTCCGCAAATGACAGGTCCGAAAAAGCCGCGGGGAAAACTGAGGAGAAAAATGCAGGGAAAACTGCGGAGACAGCCGAGGAGACGGCAGCTGCCGCGGCAGAGGCCAGAGTGGAGAAGGAAAAGAAAGCTGCTGCAGCAGTCCCTTCAGCTCCGTCCGTCACTTTCGAAATCAAGGGGCTGGAGATTGACCTGGGTGGTATTGCCAAGGGCTTTACCGGAGACCGGGTAGGGGAGATTTTCAGCCGTTACAATATTAACAGCGGCATCATCAGCCTGGGAGGAAATGTCCAGGCATACGGGACCAAGACGAACGGCAAACCCTGGAGGGTCGCTATACAGAATCCGGAGAGCTCCATGGAATATCTGGGAGTCCTTGACGTACAGGACAAGGCAGTCGTCACTTCCGGCGGATATGAACGGTTTTTTGAAGAAAATGGCGTGCGTTACCACCACATCATTGATCCCCGCACCGGCTATCCCGCGGACAGCGGACTGATCTCGGCTACCATTGTCTGTGAAAAAGGCATTCTGGCAGACGGACTTTCAACCTCCCTTTTTATTATGGGAAAAGACCAGGCGGAGAAATTCTGGAGAGAGAGCGATCTTTATTTTGACTATATTCTCGAAGATAAAGAGGGAACCCTCTATGTAACAGAGGGGATTGCTGATTCTCTGATGACAGACGCGAAAGTGGAGGTCGTCTACCGCTGAGATTCGGCGTGCAGGACGGACTATCCTGTGCCGGCGCATATGGACTATCCTGTGCCGGCGTATACGGACTATCCTGTGCCGGCGCATATGGACTATCCTGTGCCGGCGCATATGGACTATTCTGTGCCGACGTATACAGACTATTGTGTGTCGGAGTATTCCAATTGACTTTATCACGTTGGCGTATTAACATAATACATGTTTGTGAACAGCAGGTCATGATCACAGACAAGTACGAATAAATGAGAGGGGATATTGAAATTATGGACACTAAAACGCCTAAAGTAAGGGTGACAATTGCTGCTTTCCTGGCAGTGGTGGTTTTCCTGGTCATTTCAAAATTTGTGACCACGCCGGAGAGCGTCCAGCAGAGCTTCTGGTCGCTGATCCCTCCGCTAATCGCCATTATCCTGGCACTTGTCACCAAAGAAGTGTACAGCTCACTCTTTATCGGTATTGTGACAGGATCGCTTCTGTTTGCGGGCTTCAACTTTGAGGGGACGATGACCCACATCTTCAATGATGGTATTATCGCCTCTCTTTCTGACTCCTGGAACGTCGGCATCCTGATCTTCCTGGTCATCCTGGGAACGATCGTGCAGCTGATGAACCGCACCGGCGGCAGCGCGGCTTTCGGTAACTGGGCCTCCAGGCGTATCCAGACCCGCGAGGGCGCCCAGCTGGCTACAATCGCACTCGGCGTCCTGATCTTCATCGATGACTATTTCAACTGCCTGACCGTCGGCAGTGTCATGCGCCCCGTTACGGACAAGCACAATGTTTCCCGCGCCAAGCTGGCTTATCTGATCGATGCCACCGCAGCTCCTGTCTGCATCATCGCGCCCATCTCCAGCTGGGCGGCAGCAGTTGCAGGCTTTGTCGAGGGTGAAAACGGACTGGCTCTGTTCATCCGCACTATTCCCTATAACTATTACGCGCTGCTGACGATCGCCATGATGATCATGATCGTTCTGATGAACATCAACTACGGTCCCATGGCTGTTCACGAGTATAATGCCACTGTCAATAACGATATTTACACGACACCTGACAGGCCTTATCGAAATGCGATCGATGATATCCAGGGCAAAGTCGGCATCGTCGCGGACATGCTTGTCCCGATTATTTCCCTGATCGCATGCTGCGTCGTCGGCATGATCTATACCGGCGGATTTTTCTCCGGTACAAACTTTGTCGAAGCTTTCGCAAACAGCGATGCCTCCATCGGCCTGGTTCTCGGATCTTTCAGTGCCCTTATTATCACCATGGTTTATTACCTGATCCGCAATGCTCTCAGCTTTGATGAGATGATGGGCTGCCTTCCTGACGGATTCAAGCAGATGGTTCCTGCTATCCTGATCCTGACACTGGCATGGACACTGAACGGAACCACTGCCAGCCTCGGAGCCAAGGAATACGTCGCAGGTGTCATTGCCAACAATGCGGCTGGCTTTGCCTCCTTCCTGCCTTGCATCATCTTCCTGATCGCGGTCGGACTTTCCTTCGCGACCGGAACATCATGGGGAACTTTCGGTATTCTGATTCCGATCGTTGTATCCTGCTTCCAGACAACAGATCCTCAGCTGATGATCATCGCCATGAGCGCCTGCATGGCGGGCTCCGTCTGCGGCGACCACTGCTCACCCATATCCGACACCACGATCATGTCCAGTGCCGGAGCGCAGTGTAACCATATCAACCACGTCTCCACGCAGATGCCTTACGCTCTGACCTGCGCGGTCGTATCTGCCGTGACCTATATCATCGCCGGTCTCATCAGGAACCCGGCGATCGGACTGATCTGCGGACTGATCCTCATGTTTGCCGTCATGATGATTTTCAAAATCGCCGGCAAAAACAAGTCCGTTCCTGAGACAGCCAAGGTGGTGGGCACGGAGGACGTAAATTACGCAGATAAAGTGGACAACTATGACGTCTGATCACAGAACGGCAGTCTGAAGACAGGCTGTCAGCCGGAAAGCCGGTCTGCCTTTAAAAAGCAGATTTGCCGTAAAAAAGCTGATCTGTCTTAATAATCCGATCGGCCTGAAAAGAGAATGAAACAGAATTAAAAAGTATTAAGCAGTTCGGGACTCACCGGTGGGGCCCGAACTGTTTTTTTTATGACACGGCCCGCGAAGTGTATTTTCCGCCTTGCGGCGGACGCGGGCAGGTCGGGGGTAGAGGGCGGCGCGGCCGCCTCTACCCTATTTTCCGGCCTTTTCCAGCCTTTTCAATGGTTGCAAAATCTGCTCACTGTAGATATACTTTTTTTAGTGGGATCCCTTCTGGATGAGTAAGTGAAAGGCCAAGCAAATCTCTCCGGCAGGGATTTTCTTTTGTTCTGTTCCTGTTATCTTCTCAGGAAATTTTCCAATGAAAATGGAGTCATGTCAAAGAGAAACCGGCACGCCGGGGCTTCCCGGCTTCGTCAAAAGATTCAGGACCCGCTCGAGAGTCTTGTGCGCGTATCCCACGACTGAAGTCAGGGGTATTGCGCGATGAAGAATAAAAGTTGATTGTACCGCAACAATATAGCTGCCCGATAACCGCTCGCAGAGGTGCGTCCATGTCTGAAACCAACGATTATTTTGTCAAAAAAATACTCAGGAAATATCTTGTTCCCACGGTCCTGACACTTTTGGGGACGACCGTCGCCAGCTTTGCGAACAATATCCTGGCAGGGCGGATGCTGGGCCGGGACGCGCTGACCTCTATGAACATCGTCAGCTCCTTCTCGTTCCTTTTCGCTATGCTCGGCTGTCTGATCAGCATCGGGGGAGCTTCCTGCGCGTCCGTGGCCATAGGACGGCAGGACCGGGAGAGAGCGGACGCCTGCGCGACACTGGCGCTGGTCTTTTCCATTGCAGTGCCGCTCCTGATCTCCCTCCCGCTCCTTGTCTTTTTCAAGAGTTTCTTCATTATGATCGGAGCGGATATGTCGCTGTACACCTACTGCGCGGATTACGCACATGTCATGCTCCTGTTCGGTTTTCTGACAACGCTCATGTATTACCCTTTCAATTTCCTGCGGCTGGACGGGAGAGGCTCCTGGGCAACGGTGGTCTTCGGCATGATGGCGGTGGTGGACATCCTGCTGGCGCTGGCTTTTCAGCGGATGGGTCTGGGCCTGCTGGGGTTCGCGCTGGCGGTGGTGATCAGCACGGGCGCGGCGGATCTCGCGGCCCTGGCGCTCCTCTATCTGCCTGCGCGCGGCACGGTCCGTCTCGGGAGGATTCCGGATGGAACTTTCCTTTCGCTGACCAGCGATATCGTGCTGCGGGGCAGCGCCTCCGGTCTGAACAACCTCTGCAACATGTTCCGGACCATGCTCCTCAATGCCTGGATCCTGACCTTTGTCGGACAGGAAGGGGCGGGCGTCTTTGCCGTGGCCTGCTCGGTGCTCAATCTGACTACGGCTACGGTCTTCGGCGTGGCGCAGACCGTCTCCCCGCTCGCAGGCATTTTTTACGGGGAAAAAGATGAGGTGAGCCTGCGGATGCTTATGAAAAAAGCCGTCACCTATGCCGCCCTGATCCACGTGGTACTGTTTTTGATCACCTTACCCGGCGCAGGACAGATCGCGGGATTTTTTGGGATGACAGCGGAGCCTCTCGCCTCCCGGGCGGCGGACGCTGTCCGGTGGGTCGCGCTCAGCCTCATCCCCGCGGCCGTTGTCAATGTTTTCATTTATTATTATGTGACGCTCCGGAAAACCCTTATGTCCTGTGTTCTCACCTTTGCGAGAGCTTTTGGCTTTACTGCCTTGTTCGTTCGGTTTATCATAATGACAGGAAGACCGGAATATCTGTACACGGGCTTTGTTCTCTCCGAGCTGGCGTCGCTCGGCCTGGTGTGGCTCCTGGCAGCGGTTGAGCGCAGACGGAATCCCGGCTGCAGAGGGATTCTCCTCCTGGAAGGCACGCAGAGCGCAAATACGATCTCTTTTTCCGTGCAGAACACTGCGGAAGGCGCGGTGAGAGCGTCGCAGGAGATGGAGGAATTCTGCAGGGAAAACAACGTGAAAAAATCTCTCAGCAGGTTCCTGCCGATGGCTCTTGAGGAGCTTCTGGTGATCGTCAATGAGCATTGCCTGCGGGGACGGGGAGTACAGTACGTGGACGTGAGGATCCTGTTCGATGAGGACGGGCTGCTCATGCGTATACGCTGCGACGGAAAAATATTCAACCCCGTAGCATGGTATGAAAAAAGAAGCAGCACAATGACGCAGGAGGAACTGCTGATGGATGACCTCCTAGGCATGAAAATGGTCATTGCCAAGGCAAAGAGTGTCCATTTTCGGAACACATTTGGAGTCAACAACATCATCGTTGTGGTGTAAGGAGTCTGACGGGTTCGGCGGGATGCTGTACATCCCCCGAAACATGCCACTGAAGTGAACGATAACCCTTCGATATGAGATAGTCTTTTGGATTTTCGACATGGATAACATGTCTCCGGCAAGGACAATATTGGTCCGGCAGGGAGGCATGGAAAAGAGGCGGTATGAATACTTTTCCGAAAAGAGAAGTGAAGATCAGGGAAGCGGATGGCACCGAAACAAGTTATTGGATCCGCCCGTTTAAATGTGGAGATGAGGCCGGGATCATAGACTGCATCCGGGAGGAATACGGCGATACCTATTTCAAGCGGGATTTCTACGACCCGGAAAAGGTAAGAAAATACGCAGAGACCGGGCACGCGCACTTCTTCGTGATGGAGCACGACGGTTTTGTCGCGGGAATGGTCATTCTGGCTGTTTTTGACGATGGGGAGGACTATGTTGAGCCCGCCACCCATATCCTGCGGAAAAAATACCGGGGTACGATACTGGGCGCATCGCTGGCGTATTATGCTCTGGAAATGGGAGAAAGTCTTCGCCCCTGCTGTCTTTTTGTGCATGCAGTCACCTTCCACAAAGGAACCCAGACCCTGTGTGAGAACTACGGAATGGTGCCTGTCGGATTCCGGCTGGGGACCTTTCTGACAAGCCGCATGTCCAACAGCTACAAGCTCGGGCGCTCTGAAAAATACGCCGAGGGCGTGATGATCCTTCCGGTCACGAAGAAAGATGCCGGCATTGTTTATCTTCCGGAGGAGATTGCGGAGTACGGCCGCAGAATCTACGGACGGCTCGGCGTCCGTGCGGAAATACGCACCGCCTATGAAACCGGAACAGATCTTTCCAGAGAATCAGCAGAGGCCATGAAGGCCATTGAGACTATAAAAACCATGGAGGAGGAGCCGCAGCTGCAGATCCGCACGGATTCCCTCCAGCGGACAGCGGTCGTCAGGGTGCTCTCGAGCGGCAGACGAATCGCAGACAGAATGCAGGAACTGATCGATTCTTTCGGTGGAGAACCCGGATGGACGATTCAGATCGCGATTTCCACATCGTCACCGCTTGTATTTTACGAATACAATCAGCTCCGCAGGCTCGCCTTTTTCTTTACCGGACTCAAGCCCCTCTGCGGTAAAGAGGAGCAGATCTATATGCAGTGGCTCGGCGACGTGCGTCTTCACATGGAAGAATACACGCTGACAGAAAGTTTCCAGGTCCTGCGCGGGGAGATCGAGGAATTTTACAGGAACAGATTCAGGCTCTGACGGTCAGTTTCCGCCCCCCCTGCGAGGGTGTGGTGCGCACGCCGCGCGGAACAATGAGCAGTTTTCATCAAACATGTCTGCGGGCACCCGCCCATGGCCACAGATTTACATAAAAAACAAACCTCCGACAGAGAAATCTCCGAAAGAGAAACCTCGGACAGAGAAACCTCCGACAGAGAAATCTCCGAAAGAGAAACCTCTGCAAGAGAAACCTCCGCAAGAGAAACTTCCGAAAGAGAAACCTCCGACAGAGGAAAAAGACAAAACGAAACAAGCTGCACAGCCGGTATAAAAGGCAGACGGGCAGGGATAAGCGATGGAAAATAACAGTAATCCTAATAAAGACGGGAAAAAGACAAAAAAGAGGTATTCCCTGAATGCAAAGATCTCGATCGCAATGATCGGGGTTGTGCTGTTTACGCTCCTGGGGGTCTGTGCCATCGTATTCAGCGCAATGGGGACTCTGATGACAAAGCTCCTGGATTCCAGCCAGAAGATCGGGAATGCGGCGGCGGAGGACTCCTATTCCTCCATGTACGAAATGACCAGGACCAGGCTGATGGAGCTGGCGGCGGGACGCGCGGATCTTGCGGATACTATTTTTCAGGACTTTGAAAAATCCGTCATTATCCTGGCGGAGACAGCGGAACGGCTGTATGATGCCGGGGATTCTTTCGAAGAAGTGCCCATTCCGCTTCCGGACGCGTCCAATGACGGAAAGCTCGCGGTGCAGCTGCTGTATTCCGCGAAGACGGATCCCAAGGATCCGGCCGTCATCGCGGAGGCGGGGCTGATCGGGAATATGCAGGACACTCTTTACGCCGTCAACAACAACAATGCCAACATGGTGTCGGATTATATCGCGACAGAAACCGGCATCATGGTGCAGGCAGACTATATTTCCTCGGCCAAATTTGACAGTGAGGGAAAAATCCTTCCGTACGAAGCTCATGAGCGTCCCTGGTATATCGGGGTCAAAGAGACAGGGAAGCCCTTCTTTACTTCTGTTACAAAAGACGCGCATACATCCAGGACCGGGATCATCTGCGGTGCGCCCATCGTTCACAAGGACAAGCTTGTGGGTGTTGCCGGCGCAGGCATGTATCTGGACAATGTCGAGGCAATCGTGACAGGCATGGATCTCGGGGACAACGGAGATGCCTTCATCCTCAATCAGGCGGGGAAGGTCCTGTTTTCCACCAGCGGGACCGGGACTCTGGCGGCGACAGTGGACGGGATCGATCTGCGGACTTCGGATAACCCGATTCTGGCGGAGCTCGCCCGAAAGGCAGTGAATGGAGAAGCGGGCATGGATGTTCTGGATATCGACGGCCGGGCCAGCTATGTTGCCTACGCCCCGATGGTAACGGTCGGGTGGTCGTTTTTTACCATTCTGCCGCAGGAGGATGTGGAGAAGCCCGCAAAGGATCTGACGATGACGATCACCGGGCTGACGGATCAGTCGGTGGGCGAAGCTGTGGATCTTGCAGACGGAGTACAGAAAAAACTGATCCTTCTCTTTTTCCTGGCCCTCGCGCTGGCACTGGCAGCGGCAATTGTCCTGTCCCGCCTCATCGTGCGCCCCATCCGAAAGCTTACCAGGGCCGTTGCCAACGTCCGTGGAGAGGATCTCGACTTCCGGTGGGATATGGATACCGGTGATGAGACACAGGTCCTGGCGGATTCCTTCCGGTCCCTGACGGAAAGAATGAAGACCTATATCGACAATATCAAGCGGATCACGGCGGAGCGGGAACGGATCGGAGCCGAACTGAACGTCGCCGCGCAGATCCAGGCGGATATGCTCCCCTGCATCTTCCCTCCCTTCCCGGCCAGGCTGGATTTCGACATTTATGCCCACATGTCACCGGCCAAGGAAGTGGGCGGAGATTTTTATGACTTCTTCCTTCTCGATGATGATTATCTTGCCCTGGTGATGGCGGACGTCTCCGGAAAAGGCGTCCCTGCCGCCCTCTTCATGGTGATCTCGAAAACACTGATCAAAGACCATGCCCAGATCACCCGCTCTCCGAAGATCATCCTGGAAACAGTCAACAATATCCTCATGGAAAACAACGCGGAGGATATGTTCGTCACTGTGTGGCTCGGAATCATGGAAATCAGCACAGGAAAGATCACGGCAGCCAATGCGGGACACGAATATCCCGTCGTCAAGGGAGCGGACGGCGAATTTACGCTGATCAAAGACAAGCACGGTGTCGTCGTCGGTGCGATGGAGGACATCAGGTACCGGCAGTACGAGATGCAGCTGGAACCCGGCGGATGCCTGTTCCTGTATACGGACGGCATTCCGGAAGCAACGAATGCGCGGGAGGAGATGTTCGGAACCGACCGCATGCTGGAGGCCCTGAACCTCGAACCGGATGCGAATCCGGAAAGGCTCCTTTCCAACGTATTGAACTCCGTAAACAACTTCGTGGGAAGCGCCCCGCAGTTTGACGATATGACCATGCTCGCCCTGAAGAGAGCGCCGAAGGATCCTGACGGCGAAGATCCCATCGCGTAGGCGATAACACTGCTTCGCATTGTGGAATGAGTTTTTCGCAAATTACTGTTCACGCCCTCGAGAGGGCGTGAACAGCCTGCAGCACGGCACGTTGAGGGCCGGGTGAAGCGGGGAAGAAAAGACTTGCAATTGGGCTGCGGTATGGCATATAATATCATCTGTGCCTGACGGGAGGAACAGACCAGAAACAAGTCTGTGTCCGGACCCGGCAGACAATATTGAGACAATATTGGGACAATCAATATTGAATGGAGACGTATCGAAGCGGTCATAACGAGCTCGACTCGAAATCGAGTTGTCGGTTAGTCCCGGCACGTGGGTTCGAATCCCACCGTCTCCGCTGAAAAACCGCGTGAGCACCGGCTGTATGATAAGCCAATGCTCACGCGGTTTTTTTCATTCATTTCCCCGGACTGAAGTCACAGATCCTGCGCGATGAAGAACAAACAGAAAGGCATGGTTATTCTTTATGCTGCAGGGGCCGGATTTTCGCCCATAGCGGTATCAACCGCCATGATCGGGCTATGCTTTATGCTGCAGGGGCCAGATTTTCGCCCATAGCGGTATCAACCGCCATGATCGGGTTATGCTTTATGCTGCAGGGGCCAGATCCTCATCTTCCTGCTCCTGCTCCTGTGTCTGGGCAGGTACGTACTGCTCTTCAGCTTTTGTTACATCTTCCGGATAAATCTGGGCAAAATCGTCTTTCATGGAGACCGGGATATATCCCATGGATTCATATTCGGCAGACTTTTCGGCCCAGTCCTGTTTGCCCCATTCTCTGACGCTGTCGTCGGCAACAACCATATAGGCCTGAGCAGGGTATTTATTCCTGCTGTCGATGGTATAGTTCATCATGCTGGTGTCGCTTCCGCTGTTGCCGAAGGCAAGGACGGGGCGCTGTCCGATCTCTCTTTCAATGTAAATAGTCTTATTGGCGTTAAGGTCTTTCTGGATGAAACCGCCGGTCAGGACAAGCTCATCTCCGTTCACATATTTGAAATTCATATTGGACGACTCGGTTTCGTGTCCTTTTACTTTGATTTCAAAATCGGTTCCGATCACATGGTTGGGTGTGACATAATCGCTGATGGGAGAATTTGCCACGATGGCCCTTGTGGTGGTCCGCTCTGTTCCGCTGATTACATAAATAGTGAATCCGTTATCATAGAGATATTTTACAAGTTCCACCATCGGAAGGTAGAAATTGTCAATGTAGCGCATGTTGTTAAAACTTGCTGTCTTCTTCTGTCCGAATTCAACTATATAGTCTCTGAATTCTTCTACTGTCATACCTGCGTAAGCCTTGGCAAAGTTTCTGGCAAGGGCCTCGTCCGCGACATAGCCGGGCTTAATGGCGGCGGCGACCTCTTTTAACTCATCGGAGACGCGTTCCGGATGATCGTGCAGGCAGTATTCGATAAACATCATTGTATCGTAATAGGTATAGTAAGTTTCGCAGACCAGGGTGCCGTCCATATCGAACACGGCGATGCGGTCCTTCTCAGGGATGAAGTTTGCTTCGTCGGCGGGATCTGTGACTTTTGCCACATAGTCCCTGAGCTCCTGCGCGGGTCTGGAACCTTCTGTCCAGAATTCAGTCATAGGTGCCATTCCGCTTTCATCTGAGCTTGCATCCGGGCTTTTCTCTGAGTTCTCTGTTGAGCCAGCCGTGGAATTTTCGTTTGAAATATCCTTTGAATTATCTTCTGTGGTTTCCGTTGAACTGTCTTTTGCCTTGTCCTTTGAACTGTCTTTCGCCTTGTCCTTTGAGCTGTCTTTTGCCTTGTCCTTTGAGCTGTCTTTTACCTTGTCCTTTGAGCTGTCTTTCGCCTTATCTTTTGAACTGTCTTTTGCCTTGTCCTTTGAGCTGTCTTTCGCTTTATCTTTTGAACTGTTTTTTGCCTTGTCTTTAGATTTTGCTTTTGAACTCTTATCAGGAGACGATCCGCCTGAAGCCGGAATCACCAGTTCCTGGCCGGGTACGATTGTGCCCGGACTGCTGAGTTTATCCTTATTGGCCTCATAGATTACTTTCCATTTTTCCCCGTCCCCGTAGAACTTGTCGGCGATTTTCCAGAGGGTGTCACCTGAAGAGACCTTATAGGTCGTTTCTGTCGCGGCATCAGCTGTCGGAGCCTTTTTATCAGATGCTGCCGGTGCCTGCGCGGTTTCCGCAGCCCCGGAAACGATCAGGGCGGGAGACGGTGACAAAAACAGCAATCCTGCCATGACGCAAGCCAATAAACGCGAGTACTTTTTCATTTTGTTCACCTCCACAATTTGTTTGTCTTTATCTGTTGGTTTTATTTGCCTGCTTTTTTTGTATTATATGTCTTATATTTGGTCTTAATCTATATGTCTTGTTTTTATTTGTCTTTATTTGTCCTGTTTTTTCCTGACAGCGGTTCGTTGTGATGACTATTTTTTGAGATTACCCAGAAAACTGATCAGTTCCCCGCTGCAGTTCACCTTCTGTATGACCACATAGCGCCCGGCTTCCACCTCCAGAAAAAACTCCGTTGCGGTCTCTTTTATGCCCTTAAGATGCCTGTAGTCATAGCTTCGGTGCCCGTTTTGGCCCTGTGTCTCAAAATGATCCTCAAAAAAGAGAACCGGGCCTGTTTTTATCACCCTCTGGACATATCTCGGCAGCCGCGTGAGATAATAAATAAATGCGCAGGCCAGAGAACAGACAGCCGCAATGGCCAGCATAAAGAAACCGGTCCTGGTTCTGCCGCTCCTGAGACTGGTTACACCATAGTAGAGAAACCACAAAAGGACGACCAGGAGAATAATCATCCGCAGCCGTGGCTTTGTCGGGTGTTTCCTGTACTCCTCAAGCACATGTGATATATTTACCCTGTATTTTGGCGCCATGTTTTCTTCCTGTGGGGATTAAAAGGGACAAGGAACGGGTCTCGTGACCATGCGATTTATGATTCATATTCATGATTCATGTTGATGGTTCTCTGTGACAAATCCTTTGATATGTATCAGGGATTTACAAATTGAACTGTCATAACCGAAACAGCCCACCGGCTATTACCGGACCGAAACAATGCAACTGCCATTACCGAAACAGCGCACCTGCATATACGTAAGCAGAATAAATTGTTTTTCCACTTAAGAATTATAACACACTGGCGATTTATAACAAAAGAATTGTGGTATTATTGTTGAAGCACCGCCTGTTGGAGCAAGGTGACCTCAGTGAGTATAGAATTGTGGTATTATTGTTTGGAACCGGTAACCTCAGCGGACCTGAATGCGTCTCATAGAAAAAGTACATGTTCCGGGAGCAAATGATTTTACAGCGTTTAGAGGAGAAAAGCCAGAATGGAGAAAAGAAACAGGAAAAAATGCGCGGGTTTTATTGCCATGATTTTTCTGATCATGTCTCTTGGTGCCTGCGGCAGGAAGACCAGCTTAATGGAGGCGGAGTTTAACGATGAGACCAGAGGGTATGAGGTGACTGCGGAAAACGCGGAGGAAACCGTACGCACCGGCAGAATCACAGTGTCTGACGAAGAGTGTATCGCTGTCAGTTCCGACCTGGAAAAAGGCTGTATGATTGTTTTAGCTTTTCCGGCAGAGGACTTTGAAGGGGTTTCAGAGGACGGATTTGCGGAAGTGCTGTCAAAGATGTCTGAAGACGATAAAGAAGGAGCTGCCCTGAGGGAGACAATCTCAGGCAATAACGTGAAGGTATATCCGCTTGCCCCTGGAAACTACTATATCGCATTTATAACGGAGAAAGAGAGCACCAGCGGCACATTAAAAGCCATGCCCTTCAGCATTGAAGAACTGAAAGAACAGAATAAGCAGCTGGCGGATACTCTGGGGAAAGAGGATCCTGCCGCTGACCAGGACACGCCTTCCGATACTGCCGGCACGGCTGCGTCTTCTGATGCAGCCGGCGAAGATGCGTCTTCTGATAAGGCCGGTGCGGATGTGACTTCCGATACTGCCGGCAAAGATGCGTCGTCTGATGCAGCCGGCAAAGATACGTCGTCTGACAACGCCGGAAAAGATGCGTCATCTGATGCAGCCGGCAAAGATGCGTCTTCTGATAACGCCGGAAAGGATCTGTCTTCTGATACTGCCGGCAAAGACGCGTCATCCGATGCCGCCGATCAGAATTCAGCGTCCGGCGCCGCCGATACTGCCGCGCCTTCTGATACCGATGAAACTGCCGTGGCATCTGGTGATCCCGGCTCTGAAATTGCGGTTGCTGTTGATGACTCTGCCAAAGGCGTGGAAAGAACCGGGATAGAAGAAGGGCAGAACCCTGTCATGGGCTTCATCGGGCCATATGCCTATGGCAGCGCCGGTATGTATATCGAAGCAGGCGGCGGGCATGATGCCAGAGTCAGCGTCGCATGGGGAAACAGCACCGGGAAACGAAGCGAATGGACCATGAGCGGTCCCTTTGACGAGAAGACGCTCACGATCACATATTCGAACTGCGTGAGAAAAGACCTTGTTTTCAATGAAAACGGGGATATCGAATCCGAGACGACCGCGTACGAAAACGGCACGGGTACTATCACATTCCAGGAGGGCGAAAACACTTCCCTCGTATGGAAGGATGACCAGGACCACATGGCGGACAATGCCGTGTTCACATGGAGTTTTGTGCCACCGGAAGAATAATGTACTCAGACAGATCCGCAGCCGGGTTGAGCCGGTCAAATCAGAGCGGCAAACAGATCCACTGCCCGTTCGAGAATTCTGTCGTTAAAATCGTATTCCGCGGTGTGAAGGGCGGGGTACTGCTCCCCGTTTCCGATGTAAAACATCGCGCCCGGACAATATTTTAAATAATAACCGAAATCTTCCGATGCCCGCCAGATCTCCGTCATGGGGATGGCGGGCATTTTGAGTCTGCGGGCGGCATCCAGCACCCGCTTCAGGCAGACCTCATGATTTCGCGTCTCGGGAAAATCATCGTGTATGCTCCAGCTGATCCGGAGTCCGGCATCAGAGGCGGCACTCTCCGAATATGCCAGAATGGCTTTTTCCATGGCTTTCATTTCCGCCTCGACTTCGGCTCTGAGAGTCATACAGACTTCCCCCTCACCGGGAGAAATGCCGAAATCCCCTTCTCCGAGCCGGATCCCCGTGATCGTACAGAGGCGCATGTGCCTTTCCTGACCGGCTTCATCACCCCTGACGCGGCTTTTTGCGGGCGGCTCTGCAGAGTTTGGCTCTGCAGGGGTTAAACCATGTTTGTGATTATCGGGCTGTGAAGTGATTCCCGGCGCAAACTGCACGATCCCGGCCAGCGGGCCCGCCGGATTATTGCCCTTTTCGGGAGCGCTCGCGTGGGAAGCCTTTCCTGCCAGCCGGATCTTTAACCCCTCGGAAGCGGGCTGTGTCAGTCCCCTGCGATAGACGAGAGCCCCCTCCGGATAGCCGCCAAGGTTGTGAAAGGCATAGATTTCCCCGATCCCTTTTTCCCGGATCAGATCCCTGCACAGCAGGGCGCCCGCGCCGATCTCTTCGCCCGGCTGAAAAATGAGATAGACGTCCCGGGCTGTCTCCATTCCGGACAGCTCCAGCGCAAGCCCGCACAGGGCTGCACAGTGTCCGTCATGCCCGCACTTGTGGGAAATCCCCGCATTTTGCGAGCCGTAGGGCAATGTGATGGTCTCCGGAACCGGCAGGGCGTCCATATCCGCCCGAAAGGCAATCGGAGCGATTGAATGCCCGGTCCAGTCTTCGTCGTCACATCCGGGGTCAGAAAATCCTTTTTTCAAGGCATAGAACCAGCCGTCCTGCGGGCAGATCTCCAGCCTTGTGTTCTCCCGCAGGAAATCCTGCAGAATGCCTATTGTGCCTGACTCCTGCATGGACAGCTCCGGCTGCTGATGC
>Ga0256407_10005144_pt1 | contig 21257 bp, 20 predicted proteins | sample RumenRJG_04DNA_FD_193489 | JGI IMG/M metagenome (GOLD analysis project Ga0256407, IMG submission 193489) | Bovine rumen microbial communities from Lethbridge, Alberta, Canada - RJG_04 | ecosystem: Host-associated > Mammals > Digestive system > Stomach > Rumen | place: Canada: Alberta... | reverse complement strand
CGGTTGTTGTATTCGATGTCGACCAGCAGACCAAAGCGATCCTCGAAAGGAACGTCCTTCATCTTAGGGTCATCCATCTGGGTGATAAAGGCATCGGACATAGATGTCAGGCGCATTTCAATGAGTTATCAAAAGAAGAGATATACTTCCCAAAACCAGGGCCATAGTCTATTCCATTAATATCTCCATCATTGTATATGGCATCAATCAGTGGCATCTTAAGCTCACGTTGAACCTGACGAATAAAATCAACTGAGTCCCCTTCTTTAAATGCATATTCTAATGCTAAGAAATAATCTTCCATTCCTATGTGTTCAATATCAGTATTATCATCGTATTGTTTTCTTACTCTATCTATTTCCATCAGCTGGAATAAAGAAGCTTCACTCATATGGTAACGATTATTATTTACAAGAATGTCTCGAAGATTTTCAAAGAGACCAAGCTGTTCAGCAATGCTAAAATCTGGAAACAAAGGACAATACTTTCCAGCTCTGATATTTCTGAACATCCGTTTGAGAATGGCAGTGTTTGAGTAATTTTCAAATCCTCCAAATTGAATGTTTATACCGTTTCCGATTAGAATACTCTTTTGCATATTATTACCCTTACTTGAACTGAAAAAGGACCACATTCTGAATGCTGCTTGAACCATAAATCATGTATCATTCAATTTAATTCTCAACAATTCATTAGCAACGCTTATTTGTTATCTTTCGAAAAGAGAGAACTGTAATACGGTTTCTTTAACATCTCTTCTTCCAATACAGAAATAGACTTCAAAAAATCATTGTAGCTTTCAATATCAATATCAGAAAGCTGATCCTGGGAACTGCCCTCATTAAGTATCATATTAGCAATTATATTATTCTCCAAAGCTTTTATATGTAATATCTCTCTTATACTTAGATATGTTTTCTCTATATCACTAATACTCAGAATTTGTTTCAAAGCATTTTGATAGATGAATAAATCAAGGACAATACTATATTTTTTGTCATCTTCATCATCGTTGTTATCCTTAGGTTTGATTGATTGAAAATCACTTAATTGGGCTAGAGCCCAATAATACTCAATTAATATAATATTAGCTTTATAGTTAGTCACATAATTCTTGGACATTTCCAAGGCAATAGAAACTATTCCAGATGCAAATACACCTGTATAAAGTGCAATAGTAATATCATAAGTAAAAGGATTTCGATTAAGATGAAAAACCGTTGAAACTACGCATATTACGATGAGCAAAGACATAATGATTATCGCAGTATAAGCTAAGGGAATAAACGGCGAGAACATCATCCTTATGTGCTTTGTCATTTCACTTTGATTTTTTAACTTTTCTTTTTTTAAAGCAATATCAGATTGTGAATATGTCATATAGCTATTCCTTTCATCAAAACCATAATGATCAACATATCTAAAAGGTATTTATTAATTATTAATCAAAAATCATTATACCTTGGCGATTTGATGAAAACAATCAGAACGAGCAATCATATAATTTGGTACACCGTCTAGCTTGCCTGTAAAGCCGGCTCAAGTGATGAAGCTTAGATAGTAATCACCTATTCGCCCCGCTTCGCGGCTGCGGGCTTGACAGGCAGGTCTAGCCGGTGTATGGACTGAACAACAGGTGTAAGGCAGGCTGCGCCAACTTACACCTGGCATGAGCCATAGAGGCATTTCGGAGCCAGTGAGTCCGGTGTTTTAATTCCGGTGGGTGGAACCCGGTGGTTTAGGTCAAAATTGTCCGGTGTTTTTGTTCGGCATTTCATTAAATAAGGAAACTTGAATATTGCGGGGCGGCGGAGCCGCCTGCCCGGTGGTGGCGGAGCCACCTGTCCAGACTTTTGGAGCCGCCCGCTTGTCTACTGGTTATCTTGCTTTTTCGGGATCCAATCCGTAGAGCTCTCTCATAGAGATATCTTTGGATGGATCAGTGCTCTCGATGTCGATTTTATAGGAGTCGTAGGAAATACGATCCATGATCGCATCGGCAAGCGTACTCTCGCCGCCGCAGATCTGCTGATACCAGTCTTCCTCCCTGAACTGGGAGCAGAAAATCGTGGAAGACTTCCCGGAGTGATAATCGATCGCAGCTACGGAAGCGTCGGGTTGCTCGAAATCCGCTTTGCGAATCAGCCTTTTTAGCCGGTTGTTCTTCCGGCTGGTGTATTCGATGTCAACAAGCATGCCGAACCGGTCTTCGAAAGGAACATCCTTCATGGAGGAGTCGTCCTTCTGGATGCGGAAAGCGTCAGCCATAGCGGTAAGGCGCATTTCAATAAGTTTGTTGATTGTGCTTTCGTTGGTCATGATCTTTTACCTCCGTAGTATCTAGCGCCTCTGGTTATGCCGCGCGGTTTTGTCTGGGCATCTGCTTCTGAAGCAAGATCGTCATCCAATTCCTGCCCCATTACAGTAAGTAGATTTTTGATACTTTTGTAGCTGGGTTTCCCGCTGTAGGACAAAGCTCTTTCACATGCTCTTTCAAGACGCTGTGTTGTGTGTTTGTCCGCCAGCCTCAACAACCCCATACAGCTTCTGTATGACTGCTGTTCGACCCGACCGGAGGTAAGGATAGCATCGACCGCCTTTCGTGTGTTCGGCCCAATCTGGTCCGCCCATCTGCGGAAACGGTCGCCGTTCCACTCCAGATATTTCTGGTGATCATCAGGCATATGCTCCGTGATTGTGGAATACTGGCCGCTCCTGCCATGAAGCCGGCGATGGGAAGCAATCCGATCATGATTGTAAAATATTTCAATAGTGGTGTCTGTCATCCGCACATCAACCTTATCTTTGATATACTGATAGGGCACGGAGTAGTACATACCGTCTACTGCGATGTGATAATTGAACTGGACGGTGGCTTTTTTCCACTCTGCCGGTTCAAAGGGTGTGGCAGGCAAAGGTGCCAATAATGGCTGTTCTTCCTCAAGAAACAGACCGAGCCTGCTGCATTCTTTTTTTTGGAATTGTCTGGCGTTGTAGATATCGAGCTTCTTCCGGATGGCTGCGTTCAGTTCAGCCAAAGAGAAGAACTGCTCATTCCGTAAGGCGGCGGTGATCCAAGTGGAAATCTTACCTACGGATCCCTCTACATTCGGTTTGTCCTTGGGACGGCGCACACGGGCCGGCAGGATTGCAATACTATAAAGCTCTGCCATTTCGTGATACGTAGTATTGAGCACCGGTGTATACCAGTCGCTCTTTCTGTGATCGACAGCTGTCGTGCAGTTATCGGCCACAAGCATAGGCGTAACGCCGCCGAAGAATTCGAACATGTGGACATGGGCCCTGATCCAGTTCCCGGTCCGTTCGTTCATAAAGGCTTCGACATACGTGTACTGGCTGTAAGTGAGAACGCCTACGAACAGCCAGCAGTTGGTGATTTCACCAGTGTCTGGATCGATGATGTGTGCGGGATCGCCTGCCCAGTCGACTTCGATCTGTTCACCAGGCTTTCTGGGAATGTGCATCGTTGCACGGCGTTTCTGCTCATCCCTGCGGATATATTCGCAAAACTGGGAATACATGAGAGGTTCTTCGCCGGCCTGCCGGCATTCCTCACAGTATTCAATCCACAGAAGTTTTTTGGTAACACCGTTCCGCAAAAGTTCTTTGCGGATGTAGCTGTAATCGGGCAGACGCCTGTCTGTTGCCGATTTCTCTTTCGGGAACAGGAGTTCCTCGAGTACACCGTCGGTCATGCCGAAATCGAGTGGCCATGAGATACTTAACTCAGCAGCTCTGTCGATTACGCGCCTGACCGTATTGCGTGAAACACTGCAGCTTCGTGCAATGTTTCGGTCACTGAATCCCAGGCTTTTGAGCCGAAGGATTTCACGATACTTGGTCATAATGATGACCCTCCTTTATCTGTAGTCACGCCGAAGCGTGCCTCTACAAGTATAAAGGAGTATATTATAGTCCAAGAGCCAAGAAGTGGCTCTGAAACTCCGGAATCAGTGGCTCTCACTCTCCGGAGTGGTGGCTCTCAAATTCCGGACAAGTGGCTCTGAGAGGGCCGGAATAATCATTCTGGTAGGCAGATTTGTCTTCCAGAAGCTCTTTGAAGTTCTTATAGATAGTCTCTTCATCAGTGTTAACTAGAGACAACGTTCCTGTATCGTCGCTCTAATAGGAGATAAGTCCTTGGGCGATTAACAGAATACACTCTTGAGCAACTGCTAGATAAAACTGATATGCCAGTGTAGGGCGCAAGTAAAGCCGGCGTTCCGCCCCAGCAAAGCTGGCTTCGGGCTTGACAGCCGCCCTCCCCTGGCATATTGGGCAAACATCAGGTGTAAGGCAGGCTGCGCCAGCTTACACCTGGCATCGAATAACAATGACCGAGCTGCAGTTAGTAAATGCCTCTTCTTTTAGTCTCTTCTAAAGAGATCCCTCGTATACACTTTTTCTTCCACATCATCCAGGCAAGAGTCATAACGGTTCGCTATAATCGCATCTGAGCCGCTTTTGAACTTCTCAATATCGTTGACTACCAGCGAGCCAAAGAACGTAGAACCATCTTCCAGCGTAGGTTCATAGACAATTACAGTGGCGCCCTTCGCTTTAATACGTTTCATAACGCCTTGGATGGAAGATGCCCGGAAGTTATCAGAGTTGCTCTTCATGGTAAGGCGATACACTCCGACAATCAGCGGTCTCTCCTTCTCAACGTTCCACATCGAGGAAGCTGTATAATAACCAGCCTTATCAAGAACCCGGTCCGCAATGAAATCCTTACGTGTTCTGTTGGACTCGACAATAGCAGATATCATGTTCTGCGGGACATCCGAATAGTTCGCGAGAAGCTGTTTCGTATCCTTGGGAAGACAGTACCCGCCATAACCAAAGGACGGGTTGTTATAGAAGTCCCCTACTCGCGGATCCAGGCAAACACCTTTAATAATGTCAGCAGTATTCAACCCTTTAGTCTCGGCATAGGTGTCGAGCTCATTAAAGTAAGAGACACGAAGCGCGAGATACGTGTTAGCAAAAAGCTTGACCGCTTCAGCCTCTGTGAGACCCATTATGAGCGTCTCGACGTCCGGTTTCTCTGCGCCTTCCTGAAGAAGATAAGCAAAGGTCTCGGCCGCCTCACGCGTTTCTTCGCAGCATCCAACGATGATCCGACTCGGATAAAGGTTATCATACAAAGCCTTGGACTCACGCAGGAACTCTGGGCTAAAGATGATGTTCTTCGTCTGGAACTGTTCACGAACCTTCTCGGTGTAACCGACAGGAATCGTAGACTTGATGACCATAATGGCATCCGGGTTCACAGCCAATACTTGTTCAATGACAGATTCAACAGCCGAGCAGTCAAAGAAGTTCTTCTGAGGGTCATAATTAGTAGGCGCTGCAATGACAACGAAATCAGCGTCTTTGTACGCTACTTCGCCATCAAGCGTTGCCGTCAAATCAAGTTGCCGCTTTCCCTCTTTCCCTTCCGCCAGGAACTTCTCAATGTACTCATCCTGAATTGGCGATTTACCAGCATTGATCATCTCAACCTTCTCTGGCACAATGTCAACAGCGGTAACCTTATTGTGTTGTGCTAATAATGTCGCGATGGACAGGCCAACGTAGCCAGTACCTGCGACAGCAACTGTTGTATTCATAAAGTATCACTTCTTTTCAAAAGGTAACTCATAGTTTTTTATAATAATATGTTTTTTCAAATGATCATTGTCATTTCTATAAACAAGCTTAATGTTATTCACCTTTGAGAATTGGTTTATATTATTATTAGGACCAAAGCCCTCATGTAAGTGGAGTGTAATGATTTCTTTGGGGTCTAAAGAAAATGCTTTGACATCTTCATAAAACCTGTTTGGACCGGTTTGGCTTTTTGTGGAATCATCTTTGGGAACAAAGCTGAAAACAACTTTGTCTTTATCACAGAATACAACCTGAATATCTCTTATTAGTTTGATATCATGGCTTTTATTAAAGACTTCCAAGACCAGATTAAAATGAAAATAGTTCGTATCATCCAAAGAAGTTGAATCCTCAAAACCACCGAACAAATCAGGTTTGGAAAAGGAATCAGAATAGGATTTTGTAAAAAAGATAACCTTTCCATGCTTATTGAATGCATTAGTGATCCATGTTAAAAGAGCGCCTAAAACAGTACCACTTAATACGCCAAATAATCCAAACTTAGCATCTGGTGAAACAGAATTTAAAAACAGTAATTGTGGAATCATTGAAACCCTAGCCTTCTAACAATAGTACCCCTTATACCACTCCGCAAACTTACGCAGCCCAGTCCGCAGATCCGTCTCCGGTCTGTACCCAAAGTCCCGTTCCAGAGCCTCAGTGTCCGCATATGTAACCGGGACATCACCAGGTTGCATCGGAACCAGGTCCATGTGCGCCGCAACGTCAAAGTCCTCAGCCAGCACACCAGCATGCACAAGCTCCTCGCCGAGAATCTTAACGAACTCCATCAAAGACTCAGGCCGTCCCCCGCCGATGTTGTACAAAGCATACGGCGGCACCGGTAGCCCGTCTTCCCCTACAGACCGTTTAGGCGCTCCGTTCATCACGCGCCAGATTCCCTCCACAATGTCATCCACATAAGTGAAGTCCCTCTGGCAGTTGCCGTAGTTGAAGATCTTGATGTTCTCCCCTGCCCGCAGCTTATTCGTGAACCCGAAGTAAGCCATGTCAGGCCGCCCGGCAGGTCCGTACACGGTAAAGAACCGAAGACCGGTGCAGGGAATGTTGTAGAGCTTCGCATAAGCATGTGCCATAAGCTCGTTAGACTTCTTCGTGGCAGCATATAGCGAAACAGGGTTGTCTACCTTGTCGTCCGTGGAGAACGGCACCTTGGTGTTCCCTCCATACACGCTGGAGGAAGACGCATAAACCAGATGCTGCACGCCAGGCTTCCCATCATCATAGGAATGCCTGCACGCCTCCAGAATGTTGTAGAACCCAATCAGGTTGGACTGGATGTACGCATCCGGGTTCTCGATCGAATACCGCACCCCGGCCTGCGCAGCCAAGTTCACAACGACATCCGGACGGTACTTCTCAAAGATGCCATCCACCAGCTCTTTATCAGCCAGATCCCCCTGAATGAACGTCCACGTGACCGAGCCCTTCTCCTCTACCGCCTTCTCGATTTCCCGAAGGCGGTATTCCTTTAATGACACATCATAGTAGTCATTCATATTATCGAGCCCAATAATGTGACACTGGGGCGATTCACTGATCATTCTCAACACGAGATTGGCACCAATAAAACCAGCGGCACCAGTAATCAATATGTTCATAGTATTACCTAAATGCATTATTGTTTATTAATGGTTTGCTTAATTATGTCTTTTATATATCTATACTCATCAATTCTGAATAGTTTTACCAAACATAAATAAATCAGAATACCAGAAACACCCTGAATGGTTAGAAGAATACCTGAATTGATCGGAATGTAATTCATACAATAAACAACCAGCCCCATTAAAATGCTCGCACTTAAAACTGGATACAAATCTTTGATCTGTTCTAAGAAACGATAACCGATATACCGATTGGAAGCATGCATAAAACAAATAAGAGAAACGATCGTATGAACCAAATAGAACAGAGCAATCCAAAGTACACTATGCATCACAAAAGTAGCGATAATTGTTAAAACTATAGAAATAGTATTAATTACAATCATTATAGCCATAACAACTCCGCTTTTCCCAATTGCAAGAATTGATCGATGGCACAGCTCTTCAAGAGGTCGAGTTATATACGAAAAACACATGATTTGAATAAAAGGCACCGCTGAAAGCCACTTATCGGTAAGAATTACTAATACAAAGCTATGTGCCGCCGCAGCGAAACCGCACATCAACGGGGCAACGCAAAATAGACCAGTTCTAATGGATCGACGAAGCATTGACTTGAGATGATCCATGTTATCTTGATTTCTGGCAAAGGTAGGCAGCATTACTTTGGCAATTGCGGCATTAATATTATCAACAATTACTGCAGGGTATTTTTTACCTTGATCATAAAAAGCTAAGTCAGACGGTCCGAAAACCTTGCCTATGATTAAGCTTCTAATATCGTTACTTAAAGTATAAACCAGTTGGGAGCATAGCATTTTCCAGCCAAATGAATAGATAGCTTTTGCACTAGAAATAGAGAATTCAAGTTTTGGTCTCCAACCTCCAACGATAAACAAAGCTATTGTATCCACTATCGAATTTGTCATGTATTGAGCGACTAAAGCCCAGACACCAAATCCGTTATATGCCAGTGTAATACCAACGAAGCACGAAGCTACAGTACCAAACAAAGTCGCAATAAAGAACTTTTTGAACTTCATTTGCCTTTGAACAAAGGCTTGTTGGATATTGTTAAATGCAGAAAATAGAATCCTTACGCCAAACACTCTCATGACTGGCTTTAAAATATCAATTTTATAAAATGAAGCAACATAAGGAGCAACAAAAAAAATAGCAAAATATAAAGCTATAGCCATAGAAAGGCTTAAATAGAATGCAGAATTAAAATCTTTTGACGCCGCTTCTTTTTGTCTAACGATTGCAGTTCCAAAACCAGATGATACAAAAATATCACATACGGCAATGAAAACCATTACTATCGAGATTACACCAAAATCTTTTGGGGACAACATACGTGCAAGGACGATGCCCACGACGAGAGAGACCATCTGAGCAAGTAATCGTTCTCCAAAAGTCCAAAAGAAACCACTAATAATAGTTTGTTTACTTACTGTAGAACCTTCCATATACCTCACTTATCATTCAATATGGATTTATATTTATCCAACAAATTATTAGCTTCTATTGTAATATCAAATCCAGCTTCACGAATGGAATTACTATTATCCTTTCTTTCGCGATGATTCATCATTACTTTTTCAATACTTCTTACCCATGCATCAACACTGTCCGTACTTAAGAAAGAACAATCTTCACTTGCTGCTGCTATTTGGGGAACATTAGTACTACAAATAGTCTTTAATCCGGAAGCTTGGGCTTCAATTGCTACTATACCCAAACCTTCGAATTTAGAAGGCAATACAAATAAATCCATAGCTTGATAATAGTCATTCACATTTGGAAAAGCCCCAGGAAGAGCTACTATTGTGTCTAGCCCCCTAACATGTAATTCCTGTTCTATATCATTCCTTAGTTCGCCATCGCCAACCCATAAAAAACGAAAGTTAGAATAATTTTTAGATAGTGCTTCAATGATATCAATTATAAAATAAGGATTCTTTTGTAATGTGAGTCTCCCAACTGTTCCAACAACAAATTGATTATCTGAAAAATCAATTTGATTCCTTATATCTTTTCTAATCTGTTGATCGTATTTAAAATGTTCAATATCAATTGCATTATTAATAATAGTAAATGAACGATTTCCAAACATGTACTTTCCTGCATCATCGCTACAGGCAAAGAATAAATCTACATAATGATAATTCGCAACCAAAACAGTTTTTCGGGCAATCTGTTTTATAATAGATTCTTTCCTGACACCAGTATTATGACTATGCAAAATGGTATTTAAACCATATTTTTTTGCAATAGGCAACACAATACTTGCAGCCCCACCGTTATGGGAATGAAGAATACTATAATTACCATTCTTTATCGTCTCTTCAAACCATTTTCTAAACTCTACAGGTTTTTTCCAGTTGAAAGCACTGGGCGGATATAATATTTCACCACCAAGACTATTTATTTCATCATCATAAAAGCCAATTTCGCCAGTTAAGGGGATAAAACAAAACTGTACTTGCGACCGATCTATATTTCTATAATAATTCATTATCATGGTTTCAAGACCCGCCATGCCCATTTTCCCTACCACATGCAAAACTTTAATCATTGTTCTTTAACTCCAAAAGAATTTATATGGAAGCACTTGATACCATTCAGGTCTAAATTCCAAAACTACAATAAACTTAATAAACAGTAAACTGGAAATCACGAAAGAAGTTAGTATTCTATTCTTTTTACTATTAATAACTGAAATTAAATCGGGAATAAGAATAAGTAAAAATACATCATAATAATTGATGACCCTACCCATAACATTATTAGACAACCCGATAATATGCAGACATACTGAAACAGTTAAAGCAGCATAACAAATATCTAATAATGAAATATTAGAGACAAACAAATTACCGGAAATAGTTAAATGACGATCGATTAAGCTCCATTTTATATAAGTTGAAAAGACGAAAAAACAAACCGTCACTAAAAAGGATAATTTGATTGCAATATTGTTTGAAACATCGAATCGTTCTTCGCTAATATAGCCCTCATACATTCCCAAGGTATTAGTGACAAAAGTAAAAACAGGAACAGCAAACAACAGGATGACAAGAGAAACAATAAACACAAGTGCCAAACGATCCAAAGTAAGATTAACAGAAGCTAATGGATATAGAAGAAGGAAGAACGCAGCAGAGTAATGAAACATCATTGCAAGCAGAACTATTGATAAGAAGGGAATCAATTGCCTACTTTTAATAAAGCGAACCGAGTATAATAAAATTGATATTGCAAGCCACATTCTTAAAACATTCATTATTCCAAAAAAATAATTGTTGGCAATGAAGAAAAAACAAGAAAAAGGAATGTTGTTGGAATAATCCAAGAAAAATTTTCCAAAAGAAAAGTAAATAAAGAGGGCAAAGATAAATTGAAGTGAATAATAAGACAAATGGATTCTAGTAGCCAAAAAATTAATAATTACGAAACCGGGCTCCATTCCTGTTACGTTGAACGCATCTGCCAAGCTATTGCAATTGTTAATCTTATAAAAGAAAAAATAATAAGAACTCGTATCTGGACCAATCGAAATGTCTCTAAATGCAGTGAGAACAAACAAAGGCAACAAATAGATAACAATTAAAAGAACTTTATTATCTGACGTTTTGTGTCCAAAAAATATAAAAATGTAATAAGCAAATAATAGTAAATAAAATACCATAGTCTACCCTTCACAATAATCATCTAATACTAGCAATTGGTACTATGGATGAGTTTTTGATATTCATCATGAGATATTAAAGCTAGTTTATCCCATTCATATTCTTTAGATAGCCTAATAGCATTTATGCTATAGCTAGAATAATCGTTTCTACTATTCAAAGCTTTCAGAATAGCAGCTTCGATACTAGAAATAGTATTATCAGCACCCCAACCAGCATCATATTGTTCGACTTCAGATCTCATGTTTGATCCTTCTGTAACAATACAAGGTAATCCATAATTCATCGCCTCAATTAAAGCCATCGGATGCCCTTCAAATCGAGAAGTCATAATAAATAATGTACTATTGAGGAGTACTGTTTCTTTTTCGATTCCATATACTGGTCCATTAATTGAAATGATATCTGAGAGCCCTGACTGTTCTATCATAGATTCAATATAAGCGATGTCTCCATTAGCACAAGGACCATATAAATCTATTTTACAATTAGTTGTCATTAATTTTTCTTTGAGATTTGAACAAGCAGCAATCAGAAGATCAAGGCCTTTATGATACATATCTATACGACCAATAGAAACAATTCTAATATCAATTTTAGCATTATTAATAATCAATTTATTAACTGAATCTCGAATTCCATTTGGAATTATTATTTTATTCCGATTCCATTTCATGCCAGAATCTTCAGATTCATTAACTGTCAGATACTGAATGGCCGTAGCTTTGCTAGCCAGTTTGTTAAAAAATAAATAATTAGCAATGGATTTTTTAATCTTTTTAATACTTTGTGCCTTAGACGTTAATTCACCTCTTGGGATAATAACATACGGAATTGATGAGTTTACAATTTCCTTGACAACTATTTCATTAAAAAAAGCATAGAATTGCTCAATAATAAATATGTTTGGAACACCAGAGATTGCAATTATGTCATTTAACCTTTTAATCGACGTTTTTCTATAATCATAATAGTAGCCTAAAGCTAACCAACCATCTGAAATACTCGAACTAGGCTCCATCAAATTAAACCAATAGACATCATCAATTTGGTTTTGTGAAGATATTTGACTTGGAATGCTATAGGAAGGCCCAGCCCACGGATTACCATTCAGTTTGGAAATATAAACAATTTTCATTAAATCAACAAACCCCTAAAATACATTAACTAGCATAAACTTGTTGAATAATCAAAACGTTTTGGTTTAATACCAAAATTTTCATAATGATTCCCTGTCTAACTCAGTTTTTATTATATGAATCGTTCTTTCAATTCCACTCTTGATATCATATTTAGGTTTCCAACCAAGAGCTAGTAATTTTTGACCGTCAAGCCTTGCTTTAGTAGCAGTACTATAACCTGCAGCTTCAACTTCATCAGGTATTTCAAAAACTACTTGTTTACCGCTTATATCAGCAATGAAATATGCCAAATCTTTTAGTGTGATATCACTATGCTCCTCAGCAATATTATAAGCTTCCCCATTATCACCACATAGCAATATTGTCAAAAGACCTGAAACAGAATCGGCCATATACTGATAGGAATAATATTGATTACCAGCAGACTTTAGAACTATATCTTCCCCATTAACACCTTTTTTAATAAATTGACTTATAGCTTTCGAGTCTGACATTAACATTGTTGGTCCATATGAGCGCGTAAAGCGAAGTATAACTATGTCGAGTCCAGACTGCGCTCTATAAGCCTGACACAAGGCTTCGCCACAACGTTTGCTCTCCGGATAGCCTGCACGTACACTATTTGAATTGATATAACCACAATATTTCTCATTGAACAATTCTACATCACCACGGTTTTCACCATATATTTCATTTGAAGAAGCAAAAGCAAAACGAGTGGCCTTATGTGTCACAGCGAAGTCCAACATATTCTTTAAGCCAATTATATTTGTTGTTATTGTACCAATAGGATCTGTTGCGTACTGAATTGGATGAGTATTAGATGCTAAATGAAGAACATAATCTATTGAACCTAGATTGTCACTCTCAAAAGGTTGTTTCACATCATGACCGATAATTACTAAATGATCATCATCAACGTATTTTATAAAACGCTCCCTGGTTTTAAGTTCATTACGACCTAATGCAAATACTGTACAATTGAGATCCTCTGTTTGATTTTTTTCCATAATTACATCAACGAGAAAACTACCTAGAAGTCCAGTTGCACCCGATAGCAACAAAGATTTGTTCTGGAGCTTATCCCAAGGAAGTCTTAATCCACCAACAAATCGAACATCTTCAATATACAAATCACTGTTATATATATTCATATCAATCTCTTTATTCTGTAGTTATATAAAGACTTTTAAATCTTAAAACTGATCAATATAACTTAACTATTTTAATAATAAGTGTGATATATAAATTCAGCTAATTCACTTTAACCAGTTATCTTTATCTGATTTAAGATAAGCCTTAAACATTTCCAAATCATCTTTAGTGGTCAATTTTATGTTCTTATCAGAACCAGCTGCAAAATATAGTCTGACGCCAAGCTCAACCATCATTGTATTTGTATAATGAGAGCCATATATGCCGACTTTTTTCTCGTAGGCTTCATGATACTTAGAATTAAGTAAATCATATCGATAAGCCTGCGGTGTAGATACTCGGCGAAGCGTTTCTCTAGGAATATACTTTGTGGTACTTATCTCATCATCTATAACAAAAATTTGCTCATTATAAGGTAGAGAAGTAACCGCATTTCCATACTCTTGTGCTTTTCGTATTACATCAGTCAAAACAGATGCATCTACGAGTGGCCGGATACCATCATGAATTATAATAATGTCTTCGTCAGAAACAACATTATCTAAATTGTAAACTCCATTTCGAATAGATTCCTGACCTGTATTGCCTCCGGAAACAACCCATTTTAATTTTGTAATACCAAACTGTTTGGCATATGCCCAAACAACATCGTGCCATCCGTCAAGACATACAACCTCAATGGCATCAATCTGAGGATGCTTTTGAAAGCCCTCTAATGTATAAATCAATACTGGTTTATCATACACATTTATAAATTGTTTTGGGATATCTTGCCCCATTCTTGAGCCAGAGCCTCCAGCTATGATAACTGCAGTAGTCATCTCTAGTCCTCCCTCGATCTATTGGTTATTATTTCAGATAGGATTTATTTAAATCAATTTCTATATAATCATGTGTAGTTTTACGTTTATCTTCAGGTGGTAGTTTTCTCCAATCGCCGTAAATATGAGTAAGAAACTCCTCATAATGTTCAACTCCATCAACAATAATGTCCTCAAACTTATATTCTTTTGGTTGGCCAAAGATTCTCTTAGCCATAACTTCCTTCCTACGATAACTACCCATTAAATTGGCAACATAATTACTATCTTCATAGCCAAAAGATGCAGCGGTTTTATCTACTTTAATCGCCAGATTGTGATCATCAACTATGAATTGAGGAATCATCCTTGAACATACAATAGCTGCGTTTTTATAAAAACTTCTCTCCTTAGATAAAGCACAAGTTCTAGTCATCAGAAACATATTAAGACGATCGATTTTTTCGAAATTCGTTTCCAAGTCAGATTCATTAACACCTATCCCATCCAAAGGGAATACATCAATATATAACCCTCTTCGACAATTCCTTCTTGTACGCTCTGTCAAAGTGGTATCTGTATCATAAAGTTTTGCATATGAATAATAATAATCGTTGTTGCCTGTATAAGGAGATTCAAGGAAATAGTGATCTTGTTTCTCCTTAAAAATTGAAAGAAGCCTATCGTAGTCTGTTCGAGGTAAAGCGACATCAATATCATCATCCCAAGGAATAAAACCACCATGACGAATAGCGCCTAGCATCGTTCCCCCTACTATATAATATGTCAACCCATTATTATGGCAATAATCATGAAACCAACCTAACATCTCTAGAAGTTTTATCTGAACCGTACTAAGCAAATAAAATCAATCCTTTCCTCGATTATCATGTTTGCATTTAAAAAGCAAACAGCTATATGATTCAAACTATTGGATCAATGCAATGACTCTCAATTCCTAGCAACTTTCCTAAATAGCCAGCCTCTTAGAGAATTAGGCATTAATACTTGTACCGTGAGTCTTGTGGCAACATTAATCAGGTAGCGCCCAGGGCCAATTATTCTCTTTTCCAACATTAACTTTTGGAGTTTATATTCACTTTTGAAGTATTTTAAACCGCCACGACGTTGATACATTTCATCTCCAACACGAACATAGACAAGGGTTTCAGGAATGTTTCCGAAACATTTCCCTGCCAAAGCTAATCTGATCCACAAATAATAATCCTCTTCACAATACCAATCAATATAACCACCAACGGATTCCACATCATTTTTATAAAACATTGTAGTTACTTGATTCATAGGACATCTATTCTTCATGAATACTTTTATGTCTTTATCTTTTTCGGGCACAATCCTTTTCCCAGCATAATTGGTAAAATCCATAGGATTCGAATTGGATATAAATTCTGTAATATAACTTCCGACAACTGACACATTAGTATGTGACATCAAGTATGTAAGTTGTTTTTCAAATCTATCTGGAACAGAATAATCATCGGCATCCATTAAAGCTATTATTGGATAGGAGCAATTACTAAAACACACACGTCTTGCTTCGCCATGTCCCATATTCTTTTGAAGGCGAATCACTTTAAAAACAATAATTGATTCTTTCAATTCATCTGAATAGTTCGAGACTATTAGTTCAATATCGTTTGGAATAGGACCATCGATTGTAAGAACTATTTCACTAGGCTGAATGGTTTGAGTAATAATACTTCTCATCGCAATATCAAAGTGATTTGCATTATCGCCCTTGTATACACAAATAGATACTGAAAAAGGTTGATAGTTCATATTAATCACCTATTATAATGCTCTAAGTAATCTGAGATTATTCTTTCATAATCTGAATTTGAAATTATTCCATTAATCAATAAATAATCTCCTAAATCAAGCGCCGTAGCTAAATCGCCATCTGTGATTCCTTCACGTTTAATGGATTTAAAGATGGTTTTAATTACAATAGAGGCATCTTTTAAAAAAGTAATGTTTTGAATGTATTCGAGATCAGAAGCAAGTTTACCTTCCCATGAAATAGCATTTCTTCCACGAATCTGAGCGAGTCCAGAAAGACCTGGTCGAACTGAGTGTCTTAGGCGTTGCTCTGCCGTCATAAAAACCATGTCTTTGACAAGCTGAGGGCGAGGACCGATCACTGCCATCTCTCCCTTTAGTATGTTGAGTAATTCGGGCAGTTCATCTAAAGAAGTAGATCTGAGGAACTTACCGAAGTCGGTGAGTCTTACTTCATCTGGAAGGAGATCGCCGTTTTTGTCTCGTTCATCGGTCATGGTGCGGAACTTGTAGATGTTGAAGATTTTTTCGTCTTTGCCGGGACGAGGCTGTTTGAAGATGACGGGAGAGCCCAGTTTCGTCTTGACCAGAACGGCAGTGACGCCCATAACAGGGCTTAAGACGATGAGGGCGCCTAAGGAGAGGCAGAAGTCCAGAGGACGTTTGATGTATGCCTCATAAGGGCCGTAAGGCTTGTGTTCCATCAGAAGAGACTCCTTACCAGTTCAATAATGATATCCTGCTGCTCCGGCGTCATTTTGTTGTCGCTCGGAAGGCAGAGACCGCGTTCAAAAATGTCTGCGCCTACATCTATGGCTTCATCCACCTGGATGAAGTCGTTTTCTTTGAAAATGGGCTGCAGGTGCATCGGTTTCCAGATGGGTCTTCCCTCTGCGTTATACTTCTGGAGAAGTTCGAGGACTTCTGTAGGGCAGGTCTTCCCTGCTTCCTTTACAAAGGTAGCTTCCAGGTCGCCTCTGGTCTGTTGGGTCATCGCTTCTTTGTCGATGATCATGCAGCTGAGCCAGTAGTTAGAATGAACGTTACCGGGAATGGGATTCATCGATACGGGGATATCTTTGAACCCTTCCCGGTATCGTTCATAGATAGCTTTTTTCTGAGCAATGTGTTCTTCCAGGTGAAGCAGCTGTCCCCTGCCAATGCCGGCGAGGATGTTGGACAGTCTGTAGTTATACCCAGTCTGTGTATGCTGATACCAAGGTGCTGGCTCTCTGGACTGCGTGGACCATTTCTTGGCAAGTTTGATAGCTTCTTCATCATCAGAAAGAAGCATGCCGCCACCGGATGTGGTGATGATTTTATTACCGTTAAAGCTGATAGCGTTGTAAGAACCGAAGGTACCGGTCTGCTGGCCTTCCAGTGTAGCACCTAAAGACTCTGCAGCATCCTCGATGAGGATGGCATTGTGTTCATCACAGATGGCACGGATCTCTTTGAGCTTTGCAGGAGTACCGTAGAGGTTGGCAACGACAACCACTTTAACTTCCGGATACTTCTCAAAAGCCTTTTTAAGGGCTTCCGGATCCATGTTCCAGTCATCGTAGCTGGTGTCGATGAAGACGGGTTCCGCATGCTCATAAAGGACCGGATTGACGGTTGCAGCAAAGGTCATGTCGGTGCAGAAGACTTTGTCTCCCGGCTTTAAGCCAGCAAGTTTTATGGCTAAATGCAGAGCAGCGGTACCTGCAGACAAACCGACGGCATGTTTGGCGCCGGTGTATTCGCAGATACCACGTTCTAATTCATCTATGTTTTTGCCAACTGTTGAGACCCAGTTGGTGTCAAAAGCTTCTTTTACAAAGGCTTGCTCCTCCCCGTGCATGGTCGGAGAGGAAAGCCATATTTTTTGTTCGAACGGTTTGATGTCCTGAATGTTCATTACAGTTCTTTTTCACCTTTCGGTTTGATATTTTGAGGTGTGTAAGTCGGAACAATGTTAGCCACTGCTTCTTTGATAGACGGTAAGTCTTTGCGTGTTGCTTCTCTCAGTTCCCGGAGCTGTTCGAAGAAGACTTCTTCGTTGAGTTCGATTGGCTTGCCAATGTGGATCATATGGTTCGCCGTATCCTGGAGACCTTCTTCGTCCATGAGGGTTTCCTCATAGAGCTTTTCACCAGGTCTGAGACCTGTGAATTCGATCTTGATATCTTCATCCGGAATGAAGCCGGACATACGAATCATATTCTTGGCGAGATCAAGGATCTTCATGGGTTCACCCATGTCGAGGACAAAGATCTCGCCGCCCTTGGCATAAGCGCCAGCCTGGAGGACAAGGCCTACCGCTTCCGGTATGGTCATGAAGAAACGGATGATGTCCGGGTGCGTGACCGTGACCGGACCGCCGGCTTTGATTTGTTTCTCGAAGAGCGGAATGACCGAACCATGAGAGCCCAAGACGTTACCAAAGCGGACCGCAACGAATGTTGTCTTGGAGTACTTCGCCATGGTCTGGACTATCATCTCACAGATGCGTTTGGAAGCACCCATGATGTTCGTGGGGTTGACGGCTTTATCGGTAGAGATGAGAACAAACTTCTCAACCTCGTATTTCTCAGCTGTAAGAGCAACGTTGTAAGTACCGAAAACGTTGTTCTTGATGGCCTCATTCGGGCTGTGTTCCATCAGCGGAACATGTTTATGCGCGGCAGCGTGAAAGACCAGCTGCGGTTTATACTTCTCAAACATGACATCAAGTCTGTGAAGGTCTCGTACAGAACCGATGACGAAGCGCATGTCTTTGTCAGGGTAATGATATTTCAGTTCCTGCTGAAGGTCATAGGTCGTGTTCTCATAGATGTCGAAGACGACGAGCATCTTCGGATCCTGCTTGATGATCTGTCTGCAGAGTTCGGAACCGATGGAACCGCCACCGCCGGTGACCAGAACGACCTTGTCCTTGATGTACGCAGCGACTTCGTCTACGTTGTATTGGATCTGGTCTCTTCCCAGAAGGTCTTCGACCTGGACTTCTCTCAGTTTGGAAACGGAGACTTCTCCATTCACCAGCTGATAGATAGCCGGAAGGATCTTAACCTTGGCAGGTGTCTCCTGACAGATGTTGATGATGTCTCGTCTGTCTTTGGTCTTGGCACTTGGGAGTGCAATGAATATTTCATCGATGTCATACTTCTCGACGAGCTTCGGGATGTCTTCCCTGCCACCTTCAATGCGGATACCGTTGATGATGCGCCCCTGTTTGTTGGGGTTGTCATCGACGAAGGCCAGTACATCGCCAACCAGTCTCTCGGAAGATTTGATCTCGTTCAGAATGGTGGAACCGGCCATACCAGCACCAACGATGAGAATCTTGGAGAACTTGTTACGGTTTTTATAGTTATTCAAGTTTGCTTCCCATGCACGAAGAATACGGTAGGAATACCGATTGACAATCGTGCTTACCATCAGGACGAGATAGCAGATCATGTAATAGCTTCTCGGGACCTGCCAGTTAAGGATGTGATGACCACAGACCTGGAAAATAGTGGCAAAGGTAACGCCTGCGAAAACAGAAAACATTTCCCAAAGGCCGGCCACAGACCACATGTACTTGTACATCTTATTGGCATAGAAGCAAACGACCGTGACTACGATATAAATGGGCAGGAACCAGAGGGCATGCTTCCAGTACTCTTCGGGGATGTGTGACACGGAGAAGTCAAAACGCAACCAAAGCCCCATAAACGAAGCCAGGACGCAGGCTACGATGTCCATGAAGACAAAGAGCAATGCGCGGAGCGGCTTGCTATGAGGCATGAGTCTCTCGACAAGAGAGGTCGGTTTGAACTCGGTCGGATTCATTCGTGTGTTTCTCCTAGTAAAAAAGTGTCCTGCGCGAGGACACCTCAAAAGTTGCATGACATGCTACTGTAACCGCTGTTCCCCGCTACAGACAGTTACACTTATTTGCTTTTATAATCTAACTGCGAAACATTATATATTACATTTCTTATTAAAACAATGTCTTTGGTTAATGTTTTTGTTGTCATTTTGAGTATCTTGTGATTTTTGTAATGTATTTCGTCACATTTTGGGTACGGGCGGCGTCTTATCAGATAGGACTCGTTGTATAATATGGTCAGTGGATAATGACTCCAGGGAAATTTTCTTTTAGATTTATATTATAAAGAAAGTTTTACAAACGACTATTGCGTTCCTTTATTAACAAGCGGCCAATTTTTTGTTACTATGGAGTACGGCAAATACACTTAATTTGGATGGAGAACTATTTTATGAAGAACGATTTAGATTACGGCACCATCGGAGTTCGGGTCCGGGCTACTCGTAAGAAACTCGGCCTGACTCAGGAAGAGCTGGCCAACCGCACGGAGCTGACGGTCCCCTACATCAGCAACATCGAGAACAACCACACGAAGCTTTCCCTGGTGACAATCACCGCCATTGCGAATGCACTGGAGACCACCATCGACAGCCTCATGTACGATAACCTCAACGTCCTGACCACGCAGTACGACGCGGACATCAAGGACATTGTAGACGACTGCACTGACCGCGAAAAGGCCATCATCCTGGATGTGGTCCGGCAGTTGAAAGTGTCGCTCAGACAGAACTGAATGGTTTAGGCAACCCCCTCCGCCGTCGGCGGAGGGGGTTGTTTTGTTTAAACAGGCTCACTGAAAGCACAAAATGATTTTCTGCAAGTGTAAGGCGCACTTTGCCTTACACTTGTTGTCTGCACTATGCCACTGCGCCGAAGGGAAGTCATAGGGCTTGCCGTACGTGTACGGCGTCCAGGGACGCCCTTTACTTTCCGGAGGAACAGTGGCACACAATTACGCGGACAGCTCTTTCTGTTTGCAGGCTGGAACGCGGATGTTACCGATTGGACAATCGAACAAATTTTTGGTATGATATCTAGGAAGAAATACAGGAGGTACCATCATGAAAATCAATGACATCTTTTCTCAGTTTAATACCCCACCGTTTTTGTTTGTTGGCTCTGGTATTTCGCGTAGGTATTTAAATTTGCCTGACTGGAAAGGGTTCTACGAGAAGTAATCTTAGAACACTGATACTGATCTACGATTATTTAAAATGGGGCAAATAAAAAGAACCCCTATCGAAGCATTTGCTATGCAAACACCTCTATAGCAGGCCCCTTTTGGGTGCGCACACCAGATAAACTCAGCACATGCTATGCACACACCAAGTAATCTAGCACACGACTACTATCTCTAGCAACTTCATTATACACTATTTTGGCGGATTGCAAGAATAAGTTGAACTTTTTCAGCCCAAAATCCATCTGGCGCCCGCGTCCTCGGGCGGAGGGTGCCCTTGCACCCTCTTGTTGGCTCCAGAGCACAGTTGGAGCCGGCGGTCAAG
>Ga0256407_10005142_pt1 | contig 21260 bp, 15 predicted proteins | sample RumenRJG_04DNA_FD_193489 | JGI IMG/M metagenome (GOLD analysis project Ga0256407, IMG submission 193489) | Bovine rumen microbial communities from Lethbridge, Alberta, Canada - RJG_04 | ecosystem: Host-associated > Mammals > Digestive system > Stomach > Rumen | place: Canada: Alberta... | reverse complement strand
GGACTTGGAGAAAAGCGGCCGGCGTATTCAGGCCATCAACAAGGTGCTGCTGAGAAAACTGAGGAGTTAGTTTGACTTCGCCCAGATCATGACCAAGGAAAATTGAGCAATGCAGAATTACTTCGTATTAGTCATCATCGTTTTAGCCGTCATTTATGCCGGATGGCGTATTTATGAGGCTGTAAAGCCCGGCGGAGACCCTTGTAAGGGGTGTGAATTGAAAAAAAACTGCAAAAAGTTTGGTCAATCAAAATAAAAGTATTACTTTTGCAACCGCTAAGCAGAAACGGTGCCTTGATAAACAATCAGACACCTACGCTCAGAAGAGCTGAAGCGAGTTTCGCTCTATCATTCGCTGAAACGGTGCCTTGGATGAGTGGCTTAGTCAACGGTCTGCAAAACCGTCTACGGCGGTTCGAATCCGCCAGGCACCTCAAAGCAAAAAGAAACCTTCCCGATTTGGGAAGGTTTTCTTTTTAGTATGTCTTGATGGGCTTAGTCCAAGCCGAAGAGTACACGCAGACCTCCGTCAACACCCGAGAAGCCCATGAAGGCCAACGAGAGCAGACCTGCCGACAGCATGACGATAGCCATGCCGCGCATACCCTTGGGAACGCTGACCAATTCCAACTGCTCACGCATACCAGCAAAGACGGTCAGTGCCAATCCGAAGCCGATAGCCGTCGAGAAGGCATAAACCACACTCTGCAGCAGGTTGAAGTCTTTCTGGATAACCAGAATGGCCACACCCAGCACGGCGCAGTTGGTAGTAATCAGAGGCAGGAAGATGCCCAGTGCCTGATAGAGTGCGGGAGACACCTTCTTGAGGATAATCTCGACCATCTGCACCAGAGAGGCAATGACGAGAATGAAAGCAATGGTCTGCAGATATTGCAAGCCAAAGGCATCGAGCACAAACTTCTGTACACACCAGGTAACGATGGTGGCCAGCGTCAGCACGAAGGCTACGGCAGCCGACATACCCAGCGAGGTATCAATCTTCTTCGATACGCCGAGGAACGGACAGATACCGAGAAATTGCGACAGGATGATATTATTGACGAATATCGCGCTAATGAAAATCAATATGTATTCCATAACTTCAATTTTTCAATTCTTCAATCTTTCAATTTGTTTACTATCGCAATGAGGAATCCCAGCATGATGAAAGCACCTGGAGGGAGGACGAATAGCAGGATATTGTACGTCTCAGGCAGCAGGGTGAATCCGAAAACGGAACCTGAGCCCAGAATCTCACGACAGATTCCCAGCAGCGTCAGACCCAGCGTAAAGCCAAGGCCAATGCCGATGCCGTCGAACAGCGAAGCAACGGGTGAGTTCTTGGCAGCAAAAGCCTCAGCACGGCCGAGGATGATACAGTTCACCACAATCAGCGGGATGAACAGACCGAGGGCTGCATCAATGTCAGGCAGATAAGCCTTGATGACAAGCTGCAGCATAGTCACGAAGGCGGCAATGACCACAATGAACACAGGAATGCGCACCTTGTCGGGCGTCACTGACTTCAGACACGAAATCACAAAGTTTGTGCAGATGAGTACAGCCATCGTAGCAAGACCCATCGACATACCGTTCATGGCAGAGGTGGTAGTGGCCAGCGTAGGACACATACCCAGCATCAGGACAAACGTGGGGTTCTCCTTGACAATGCCATTTTTGATGATATCTATGTAATTCATAATTTACTTTTTTACCTTTTTACTTTTTTACCTTTACTCTGCAGGAGTGGCCTTGTAGGCTTTATAGGCATTGTTGACAGCGAGCAGGAAAGCACGACTGGTAATGGTAGAGGCCGTGATGGCATCCACCTGGCCGCCGTCCTTGGATACGACGAGAGGCTCAGCAGGATTCTTACCGATGATGTCGCCCTTCTCGCCCTTCTGGAACCACTTGTCAGCCTTGGCACCCAGACCTGGAGTCTCTGCGTGTTCCAGCAGCGTGTAACCCAGAATATTGCCTTCGGGGTCAAAACCCACCAGCACCTTCAGGTCACCACCGAAACCACCCGTAGTAGACTCTACGGCAGCACCGAGATCCTGTCCCTGAGCGTCCTTCACCTGATAAATCTTAAACAGCATTTCCTTGCCCTTGGCGTCGTTCTGGCGAACTTCGTCCGTCTTGGCGACAGTCAGATCGTCCACACACATGACTGTCTTGATACCGTCAGCCAGCGCCTTTTCCTTCTGGGCATTGATGGGCCCCTCAGTGAGATGGTTCACAAAAGCAAGGATACCACCCATAATGACTGCTACTCCCGTGAGTACCAGCACCATATTAGTCAAAGATGATTCAAGTTTCTTCATAACTTTACTTTTTTACTCTTTTTACTTTTTTGCCGGCACTTCACCGAAGCGCTTGGGTTTCACATAATTATTAATAAGAGGTGTAAAAGCGTTCATAATCAAGATGGCGAACGACATTCCCTCAGGATAGGCACCCCAGTTACGGATGACAACGGTCAGGAAACCAATGCAGACACCGTAGATGAGCTGGCCTTTGGCTGTCATCGGTGAGGTGACATAGTCGGTAGCCATGAAGATGGCACCCAGCATCAGGCCACCAGAGAGGATGACTGAGAAGGGATCGGCATAGGCAGGGCTGATAGCGTGGCAGATGGCAGCAAAGACAAACACTGTAGCGATGATACTGACGGGGATGTGCCAAGTGATGATCTTCTTCCACAGCATATAAGCCAAGCCCAGCAGCAGTGCCAGCGCACAGATTTCACCCATGGCACCGGCTCCGTCGGGATGATTACCAATGAAAAGGTCGAAGGAGGAAGGCAGCTGGTCCAGCACACTGGCATCGCCACTCTTGATGGCCTCCTTCATAATAGCCAGGGGGGTAGCACCCGTCTCGGCATCGAGATAGCTGCCAAGCTGGCCAACCTTCGGCCATGTGGTCATCTGGGCGGGGAAGGCTACCAACAGGGCTGCACGACCTACCAGCGCAGGATTAAAGAGATTATTGCCCAGACCGCCAAACGTCATCTTGGCTACACCAATGGCAAACAAGGCACCGATGATGATAATCCAGATGGGAAGGTTGCTGGGAAGGTTGAAGCCGAGCAGCAGACCAGTCAGCACGGCAGAGCCGTCACAGACGGTATTGCGCTCGTTCTTGAGCATAAACTTATTGATGGCCCACTCGAAGAAGACACAGGCCGCAACGCTCGTAGCACAGACAATGGCTGAGCCAATGCCGAAGAAATAGAACGACACGAGCAGCGCAGGCAACAGGGCAATGATGACCCCGTACATATTCTTCTCAACGGTGTCTGTTCCGTGTGCGTGAGGCGATAATGATACAATTAATTTTCCCATTGTATTTTACTTTTTTACCTTTTAACTTTTTTACTTTTTGGGTGCTGCTGCAGCTGCACGGGCACGAATAATTCCCATCACCGTAGACTTAGCCTGACGAATGTTGTCAAGCAACGGACGGTGGGCAGGACAGGTAAACTGACACGAGCCACACTCGATACAGCTAACAACCTCCTCATGCTCGGCACGTTCCCAATTCTTGACAGCGGCAAGCTTCGCCAGCAGATAGGGTTCCAAGCCCATTGGACAAGCACTGACACACTTGGCACAGCGAATGCAGGGATTTGGCTCTTTACGGAAAGCCTCTTCACCCGAGATAATCGTTACCGAGTTGGTGCCCTTGCAGATAGGTACTTCCACGGAAGTCAGTGCCTTACCCATCATTGGACCACCGGCCAACAGTTTGTTGTCACCCTCGGGCATTCCGCCACAAGCCTCAATAAGGTCTTTCATCGGTGTTCCCATGCGAACGAGGAAGTTGCCAGGATTCTGCAGTTTCTTACCCGTCACTGTAGTATAACGCTCGAACAGGGGCTTACGCTTCATAACAGCCTCATACACGGCGTATGCAGTACCTACATTCTGAACAATTGCTCCAACGTTGACTGGAATAGCAGGAGGTGCAGGAACCTGACGGCGGATGACGGCGTCTACCAGCTGTTTCTCACCACCCTGAGGATAACGCTGTTTCAAGGGAACAACCTCTACATGGTACTCTGTTCCTCCGAATACCTCTGCACACTTCTGGGTGAGCAGTTCGATGGCAGGCATCTTGTTGGTCTCAATACCAATATATCCACGAGTCACCTTAGCGCCCTTCATCAGCAGTTCCAGACCAACAAGAATCTCGTCGGCATGTTCCATCATCAAACGGAAGTCGGCAGTGATATAAGGCTCACACTCGACTGCATTGATGATGACACACTCAGCCTTCGCCGTAGGTGGCGGGCAGAGTTTGATGAAGGTGGGGAAACAAGCACCACCCATACCAACGACACCAGCCGTCTTGATGCGCTCCACAATTTCCTCGGGAGTCAGTTCGGGGTGAGCCTTCACGGTTTCCAACTTGTCAGAACGGTCGATGGTCTCTTCCCACTCGTCACCTTCTACATTAATAATAATAACAGGCTTACGATAACCTGTAGCATCAATAGCGGTATCAATCTTAAACACGGTACCGCTGACAGATGAATAGATAGGAGCCGACACAAAGCCACCAGCCTCAGCAATCAAGGTACCCACCTTTACCTTGTCACCCTTGGCGACAACGGGTTTGGCAGGAGCACCAATGTGCTGGCTGAGGGGGAAGACTGTCTGTTTAGGCAGGGCGGCAACCTTCGTAGCAACTTCGTGGGTCAGCTTATTCTCTTCGGGGTGTACACCACCTATACGGAATGTTCTTACGTTCATGCTTGTTCCTCCTTATTTACTTTTGGTTCACTAACAGGACTAGTAGAACTAGGTTGACTATACTGACTGGGTTCGCTCACTACAGCCTTGGGGGCTTGAACAGGAACCTCAGGCTTCGGCTTGGGAGCCGGGAAGTTGACAGCGTGGATAGCCTTCGTGGGACACACCTCTACACACTTCTTGCAGAGACGGCACTTGGTGTGGTCAATGTATGAAACATTGCCCTCGATGGTGATGGCTCCGAACTTACACTCCTTCTCGCACTTGCCACAACCTATACAAGCTGCCTTACAAGCCTTCATGGCAACAGGGCCCTTGTCCTTGTTAACGCAAGAGACGAAGACTCTCCTACCCTTCGGCCCTTTCTTGCGAAGCTCGATGATGTGACGCGGGCAGGCCTTGACACAAGCACCACAAGCCACACACTTCTCTTCGTCAACCTCAGGCAGGCCCGTCTCGGGATTCATGTGAATGGCATCAAACTGGCAGGCTGCCACACAATCGCCACAACCCAGACAGCCAAAGCCGCAAGCCGTCTCACCAGCACCACATGAGTTCATGGCTACACAAGTGCGGAGACCGCTGTACTCAGCAATCTTCGGACGCAATGCACATGTTCCGTTACAACGCACAACAGCCACCATCGGGTCACCATTGGCAATGGCCATACCCAAAAGGTCGGCCACCTTACCCATCACTTCTTGTCCGCCGACAGGGCACATCAGCCCTTCAAGGCTTCCAGCATCAGCACCCTTGACAAGTGCATCAGCCAAACCGCCACATCCAGCAAATCCGCAACCGCCACAATTGGCACCTGGCAACTGTTCAGTAACCTGAGCAATGCGAGGGTCCTCGTAGACTGCGAACTTCTTGGAGCAGACAAACAGCACCAGAGCCGCTATCAGTCCGATGGCGCCCAGCACTAATACTGCAATAAGAATAAAATTCATAAAATACTTGTTTTTTATTTGTTTTAGTTTTGAATTATTGTTCTATCGAAAAAGCCAACTGCTCACGCATCTTCTCACGAAACACCCATAACAGGCCATAATAAGGCACAAGGGCCGCCAAAGCACTGAGGGCTGCCACCCCCTCGCTGCCAGATAGTTGCAAGACAACAAAAAGCACGCCAACCAGCACGAGGAAAGGTATGCCGAAGCCCCAGAGCAAGGCACGGGCGGCCACTTGTCCCGAAGTAGACACCGTCACCACCTGACCTACCTTGTAAAGAGATGTATCAACAGGGGTTACGTCAACAATCTTCTCCTTGGACTCGGCTGCATTGCAGTAGCCGGCCACCTTACAGGCAGCACAAGCAGAAGTCTGGACAATGCGCACATGAACGCTATTGCCCTCTATACTTTCTATAACCCCTGAATGACTTATTTTAGTACTCATTAGTTTGCAATCTCGAGTTTGCAATTGCAAAGGTACAATAAAAATATGAATTAATCATGCAAATATATGAGTTTTTTTGAAAAAAAGTCGTAATCGTTTGCAATTTCACTCACTTATTCGTACCTTTTTACTTTGTAGAAAGTACTCTCGCTCGGAAAAAATCCAAATTAATTTGGTTTTTCACTCACTTATTCGTACCTTTGTGACGTCAAAAGGAATAAAAACGATGAAAGCTACAGATCAAACCATTCAGCAAGCAGAACGTGCATTACGGAAAGTGACCGAGAAATTTCCTCCTCAGGAAGAAGCTACTCAACTTACTGACCTACATATTCGTGTCAATCAGGAAACAGGCGAATTATTGGTATTTGACGACGATGACAAGGAACTGACACGCTGCGTGATTGAACAATGGATTGAAAACAAGGAGGACTCTTTCTACCAAGACGTCACCAACATTCTGCGAATTGTACTGAATAAGCAAAAGGACATGATTGAGGGCATGTCCATCCTGAAGCCCTACTCTTTTGTCCTGGAAGACGAGGATCGCGAGAACATCGCAGAACTGTATGTCGTCGATGACGATACTGTCATCATTGACGAAGAACTGATGGCTGGATTGGGCAAGGATTTGGATGATTTCCTGACCAACCTGCTAAAGGACTGAAAACTCTTATCTCAGCCTCAGCAGGTCACCCACACGAATCTGATACGTAGGGGGCAAGTCGTTAATCTTATATAGATATTTCATTCGGATGCCATATTTCTGAGCGATAGAATACATTGATTCGCCAGCCTGAACCCTATGCAGTTTCCCCTTATAACTCTTGGGAGCCTTTCTTGCTTTCTTATGCAGCCAAACGACCTCGCCTTCTTCTAAAATATCGTTCTTGTCACGCTCATTATAGCGTGCCAGTTTCTTATAAGATATGTCCACTTCGGCAGCTATCGTACGGAAGGTATCGCCTCTGCGTGCATACAAATAGTAATTCTTGTTGAAGGTATAGATATGGCGCAAATTAATATGTTCACCCTGTTGGCGGAGCTTGCCATATGCTTTAACAGTGTCATATTGATATAACTTATAGACTTCGATAATGTCAATCAACTTGGAAGCATACACCGGACTTGTAGCATAGCCGCAAGACTTTAAACCCTTTGCCCAACCTTTATAGTCAGTCAGTTTCAGCCGGAACAAACGACTATAGCGCTGACTGGTTGTTAAAAACTCAGAATGGTCTTTATAACTTTCGAAGACAGAATTGTAAGCCCGAAAACACTCACCACGCTCATCATCGTCATGATAGGCCTTACGACCTGTCCACCCATTACACTTGATACCAAAATGGTTGTTGGCCTTCAGGGCCAACTCGCTCCTGCCAGCTCCAGATTCCAGCACACCTTGTGCCAGTGTAATGCTGGCTGGTATTTTATATTGGTGCATCTGGTCAATGGCAACATCCTTGTAGGTATCAAAATAGTCTTGGAAACGCTGATTCCAAACAACACTCTGTGCGAGCACAACAGGAAGTCCGAAAATCATTAAAAAGAAAGAAAATATGTACCGTTTCATGAATAAACCTCGTTTTGAGTTGCAAAAATAAAGAAAAATAATTATATTTGCAACAAAAATCGGAAGAATATGAAAGAATTAGTCATCAAAACGTCTATTCTGGATGCCCAGATAGGCGACCTGACAGACACAGAGCGAGCACTTGTAGAAGCTGCTATCGAGGCTACCAACAGATCGTATGCCCCCTACTCCCAATTTCGTGTGGGTGCTGCTTTGCTGTTGAAAAACGGGGAAACCATCATTGGATGTAATCAAGAGAACGCCGCCTACCCTGCCGGAATATGCGCAGAACGTTCAGCCATCTTTGCAGCTGGGGCACAATATCCTGAGCAACCCATCCTGATGATTGCCATTGCAGCCCGCAACAAACATGGAGAGCTACAGGAAAAACCTATCAGCCCATGCGGCATTTGCCGTCAGGTCATCATTGAAAGCGAGACGCGTTTCAAGCAACCGATACGCATTCTGCTCTATGGGAAAAATCATATATATATTGTTGACGGCATCAAGGAGCTGATGCCTCTGTCATTCACCGAATTTTAGTAGCGATGGCATCTTCCAACAGCTGATAGCCTTTTATAGTGCACAGTCCTCGAAGCGATACCAGAAACAAATTATCGAAAAGTTCGTCGGCAGGGTATTTTTTCAGCATCTGAGTATTCATCACATATTGTCCTACGGCATCTAGCAGATGAGGAACCATCTGATAGTTAATTTCCGAACGCAGGAAGCCCTCATCAACCCCACGCTGCATAAAGAGAACAAAGCCCTCACGCATCCGCTCATGTTCTTCTTTAATATATTGTTCTACCTGAGGGTATTTCATAATGTCTTCATAGAACAGAGGATTTACAGTCCTTGTCTCTCTGAGCTTCATCCGATAAGCCTCAACGATGACATCTATGACATTATGCCCTTCAAGGGAATAGTTCTCCATATAAGTATGTCTCCGGCGGTCATAGGTGACAATGCAATAGTAGAGCAGTTTTTCCTTGTCTTCGTAGATTTCATAGAGGGTACGTTTTGAGATACCCAACTGTTGGGCAATATCATCCATCTTGACAGCCTTGATGCCACGCTCCCTGAAAAGTTTCATGGCAGCTTCCATGATTCGATCCTTCAGGGCAATCCGATAAGATGTTGCTTCTTTTAAATCTTGCATAAGTATAAGTTTTCGCTGCAAAGTTACTAAAAAGATTAAAAAAAATCGCGATTTTCCCAAGTTTTTAGTACTTTTGCGCTCCGGAAAAGAATAATTTCAATAATACACGATTATGGTAAAAATCTCCAAAGAAGCCGCTCTCAACTATCATGAGGCGGGACGTCCCGGTAAAATCGAAGTAAAGCCTACCAAGGCCTATCGTACCCAAACAGACCTGTCATTGGCCTACTCTCCTGGTGTAGCCTACCCTTGTCTGGAAATCCAACAGAATCCTGACAATGCCTATAGATACACCGACAAAGGAAATCTGGTAGCCGTCATTTCCAACGGTACTGCTGTATTGGGGCTTGGAGATATAGGCGCCATGAGTGGAAAACCGGTAATGGAGGGGAAAGGCCTGCTGTTCAAAATCTACGGAGGTATTGACGTCTTCGATATTGAGGTGGCAGAGAAGGACCCTGAGAAATTCTGCGAGGCCGTTGAAAGAATAGCCCCAACCTTTGGCGGTATTAACCTGGAAGACATCAAGGCACCTGAATGTTTCTACATTGAAGAGCGTCTGAAGAAAAGTCTCGACATCCCTGTGATGCACGACGACCAGCACGGCACCGCTATTATCTCTGCTGCGGGATTGAAGAATGCCTTGGAGGTCAACGGCAAAGACATCAGCAAGGTCAAGATTGTGGTAAACGGTGCTGGTGCTGCTGCCATTTCGTGCACCAAACTCTATATGGCCATCGGAGCACAGAAGGAAAACATTGTCATGTTGGACTCAAAAGGCGTCATTTCTATTGACCGCCCAGACCTCAACGAGCAAAAGAAGTTCTTTGCCACCAATCGAACGGACATCCATACCTTGGAAGAGGCTGTAAGAGATGCTGACGTATTTGTCGGCTTGTCCAAAGGCAACGTACTTACCAAGGAAATGGTCAAGACGATGGCCAAAGATCCTGTTATTTTCGCTTTAGCTAACCCTGTTCCTGAAATCAGCTACGAAGATGCAATGGAAGCACGTCCCGACACCCTCATGTCTACCGGACGTACAGACTACCCGAACCAGATTAACAATGTCATTGGTTTCCCGTACATTTTCCGTGGAGCACTGGATGTACACGCTACGGCTATCAATGAAGAGATGAAGCTTGCTGCTGTATATGCTATTGCCGACCTTGCCAAGCAGCCTGTTCCTGACGTAGTAAACGACGTCTATAAAGTTAACAACCTGACTTTCGGCCGCGACTATTTCATTCCAAAGCCCGTTGATCCACGACTCATCACTGAGGTCTCCGCTGCTGTAGCTAAAGCTGCTATTGACAGCGGTGTAGCCAGACGTAAAATTGAGAATTGGGACGAATACAAACGCTCGCTCTCCATACTGCTGGGACAAGAGACCAAGCTGACGCAGAAACTTTATACGACAGCTGCAGCACACCCGCAACGTGTGGTCTTTGCAGAAGCCATTCACCCCACCATGCTGAAGGCTGCCGTTCAGGCCAAAGCTGAGGGAATCTGTGAGCCCATCTTGCTGGGTAACGACGAAGTCATCCAGAAACTGGCAGACAAACTGGACCTCAATATTGACGGCATAGAAATTGTCAACCTGCGCCACCCGTCCGAACAGGAACGCCGCGAACGTTATGCACACATTCTGACAGAGAAGCGTCAGAGAGAGGGTTATACCTTCCAGGAAGCTAACGACAAGATGTTTGAACGCAACTACTTTGGCATGATGATGGTTGAGACAGGTGAGGCTGACGCCTTCATCACCGGACTTTATACCAAGTACTCGAATACCATCAAGGTTGTCAACGAGGTTATTGGAATCCGCCCACAATATAAACATTTCGGTGCCATGCACATTATCAACTCTGCCCGAGGCACCTTATATATTGCCGATACACTAGTCAACGAAAATCCTGACACCGACACACTGATTGATATAGCGAAACTGGCTAGCAAAAGTGTGAGGTTCTTCAACGAGACACCTGTTTTGGGTATGATCAGTCACTCCAACTTCGGCAGTAACCAAAGTGACGGTGCCCAGAAGGTCAAACGTGCCGTAGAGTATATGCAGGAACACTATCCAGACCTGCCCATTGACGGTGAGTTGCAGATTGGTTTTGCGCTTGACCGCGAACTGCGTGACGAGCAATATCCATTCACTCGCCTGTTTGGCAAGGATGTCAACACCTTGGTATTCCCGAACCTGACATCAGCACGTTCCAGCTACAAGATGCTCCAAATGTTGGATGCAGACGTCGAGATTATCGGTCCCATCCAGATGGGACTGAACAAGCCGATCCACTTCATAGACTTTGGCGCTTCCGTTCGTGATGTCGTCAACATTGTTGCTGTGGCAACCATTGATGCGTATGTCGATAAGGTGAAAAAGCAAATCAATATGCCTACGGAATAAAGCAGTAAGAACATTAATATTTTTTAAAAAGTCGGCCGTCGGAGAACAACGAGCCGATTTTTTTTGTACCTTTGCACCGCAAAAAGACAAAGAATAGGTTGCACAAAATTGGTTTTCAGGTAGTTATATATATTTTAGCAAGTAAAAGATGAGGCAATTAAAGATTCAGAAGAGCATTACGAATCGTTCCAGCGAGGCTCTGGACAAGTATCTTGTCGAGATAGGAAGAGCTCCGTTAATCAGTATTGACGAGGAAATTGAACTGGCTCAGAAAATTCGCAAGGGCGGCCGTGAAGGTGAACGCGCTAAGGAGAAGTTGGTAACAGCCAACCTTCGTTTCGTTGTTTCTGTCGCCAAGCAGTATCAGCATCAGGGACTGACGTTGACTGACTTGATTGACGAAGGAAATATTGGGCTGATTAAAGCCGCACAGAAATTTGACGAAACACGTGGTTTCAAATTTATTTCATACGCCGTATGGTGGATTCGTCAATCCATCTTACAAGCTATAGCAGAGCAAAGCCGTATTGTGCGCCTGCCCTTGAATCAGGTAGGTTCGCTGAGCAAAATCAATCAGGAAATCAACAAATTCGAGCAGGAGAACCAGCGTCACCCTTCCATCCAGGAATTAAGCGCTGCAACTAGTATTGACGAAGAGAAGATTGGACAAAGCCTAATGGCTGACGGACACCACGTGTCTATAGATGCACCTTTCCAAGAAGGCGAGGAAAACTGTATGCTGGACATCATGGCATCAGGCGATGACTCACGCACTGACCGTCAGGTTGACCATGAGTCCATGGCGCTGGAACTGAATAATGTGCTGGAGAAAGTACTCAAAGACCGCGAGATTACTATTTTGCGCGAGTGCTTTGGCATAGGCTGTCATGAGAAAGGGCTTGAGGAAATTGGCGACCAATTGGGGCTGACCCGTGAACGTGTTCGACAGATTCGCGAAAAGAGCATTGCAAAGTTGCGTGACTCCGGCAATGCCCGTATTCTAATGAAATATTTAGGCTAAATCTTTTGTCGCTCCAATTTTTTTTTGTAATTTTGGGGGCGTGAATCGGAAGCTGCACATAATAATATATCTTGTGCTGGGCATGATGACTCTCATGCCCAGCATTTGTTTTGCGTCCAAAGCAGACTCAACGCTAATGAATCGCATTTGGAACTACCAACGTAACTACACTACTCCAGTAGACGGACTGGAACAGAACGTTTATCTGTGTTATGGCTTCAGCACCCTCCGGCGCAACCCCATTCTGTTTTTGGTACCTACCATGTATGTGATTGCACAAGGCGACAAGAAATATATTGGAGAATCCTATGGCAAACTGAGATTCCAAAATGCCAATAAATACGACCTGAGACGACAGGTGGTATGCGGCAATATACCAAGACAGCGCACGGCAATGCCTGCCATATTCGAATCTGTTACTCCCAATTTCTACAATGTCACTATCTATCCAGACCGTTTGCTATCCCCTTTTAATCGTGCCAATCGACGGTTCTATCGATACGATGTCACATCCACAGAAGGATATCTTGCGTACCTACACTTCCGTCCACGAACACTCAACACACAACTTGTTAGCGGACAGGCAATAGTAGACATAACAACGGGCAGGCTCCAATCTGTACAATTCGAAGGCGAATTTGACATGATTTCTTTCAATGTGTCTGCGTTAATGAACCAGCAGGATGTGCATACACCACTCCCCGAACGCTGCTCAACAAGTGCTTCTTTCAAATTTTTCGGAAACCGCATTGTCTCACACTGTACCGCTGTCTATAATTGTCAGACAACCCTACCCGACTCATTAGATGAAGTGGTAGATAAAGACTTGATGGAGCAACTGCGCCCAATACCACTGACACCAGAAGACCAGAAAATCTATCAAAAACAACTGGAGGAACAGCAGAAGGAAGAGATGCTTCAGGCGGCCGACAGTAACAAACATGAGAATTATTGGAAACGGATAAGAGATGCCGCCTGGAATGTGATTGGCGACAACCTCATCAACGGAAACGGCACAAGAACAGGAGGACTGTCCATGCGCTTCTCGCCGCTTCTAAATCCGCTTTATTTTGGCTATAGCCGTAGTAACGGCATCAGCTATAAGCTCAAATTGGGCGCACAATACAACTGGAATGCTCATCGTTACCTGTCGCTTGAAACACAACTGGGTTACAACTTCAAGCTAAGACGGTTTTACTATACCATCCCCTTACGCATGACATACAATCCCAAGCGCAATGGTTTTGCTGAAATACTTTGGGGTAACGGTAACCACATATCCCATGGAGCCATGGCAGAAGAATTTAAAAAGAGATATGGCAGAGAAAACATATCCATGCCTGACTTCAAAGATGAATTCATCCAAGCCTACAATAATATTGCCGCCTTTGACTGGCTTGAATTCAAGACTGGCTTCGTGTACCATCGCCGCATTTCCACAAACAGGGAGTTAATGCAAAAGGTCAATATGGAGGACGCATTCTACAGTTTTGCCCCCATGATAACCATTAGGTTAAAACCGTGGTACAATGGCCCGGTATTGACTGCCAACTACGAACACAGCTTCAGAAACATCTTTAAGTCTAACCTTAGCTACGAACGGTGGGAATACGATGCCGTCTTTCTCCATAGATTGAAGAGTATGAGAATTCTAAACCTAAGAGCAGGCATAGGCTATTATACCCAACGTAGTTCCGACTATTTCGTTGACTATACTAATTTCCACGACAACAACCTGCCTACCGGCTGGGAAGACGACTGGAGTGGCCAATTCCAGCTTCTGGACAGCCGATGGTACAACGAATCCGACTACTATCTGAGAGGACATGCCTCTTACGACTCCCCTATGATGCTTCTTTATCACCTGCCGTTGTTCGGACGCTACATTGAGACGGAGCGTATTTACGTCAGTGCCTTGTCCATTCAGCACACCAGACCATATTTCGAGTTGGGCTACGGATTTACCAACCGCTATCTCTCTGCTGCCGTTTTTACAAATTTTCTCGACTCCAAAATACAAAATGTAGGCTTTAAAGTAACTATACTAATATTCAGCCGATGGTAAAACCACTTACTGTTTACAAAGCCAGCGCCGGTTCTGGCAAAACATTTACATTAGCCACAGAATACATCAAGCTGCTCGTTCTCAATCCGATGAGCTATCGCAGCATATTGGCCGTCACCTTCACCAACAAAGCCACCGAGGAAATGAAGATGCGTATCCTCAGCCAACTCTATGGCATCTGGAAGCAGCTACCCGACTCGGACAATTACGCCCAGCACATCAGCTCAGAGACCGGGCTGGACGGGAAAACCATCTCACAGCAGGCGGGTAAAGCCCTTAACCTGCTGTTGCACAACTACAGCTATTTCCGCGTGGAAACAATAGACACCTTCTTTCAGAGCGTACTACGCAATCTTGCCCGCGAGCTGGACCTCACGGCGAATCTACGCATCGGGCTAAATGACGTTCAAGTGGAGGAACAGGCCGTCGACCGGCTCATTGACTCGCTCACCCACACTGACGTCATGCTGCAGTGGTTGCTGAAGTACATCATGGAAACCATCAGCGAAGACCGTTCATGGAACATCATTGGACAAGTCAAGCAGTTTGGCCGCACTATCTTCCGTGACTACTATAAAGAGAAAAGTATTGAACTGAACCAGCTGATCAGCCAAAAGAACTTCCTTGACGGGTATATGGAGCAAATGCGCCAGATTCGTAGCGATGCCGAAAAGCACATGAAAGAGATTGCCGACCAATTCTTTGAATCTCTTGAGGCAGAAGGCATCACCGTCGACGAACTCAGCTACGGCAAGACTGGCGTGTACGGATTCTTTGTGAAACTCAGCAACGGGCAGATGGACGAGAGCATTGTTGGCAGTCGGGTGTCCGACTGTATGAACTTTGCCGAAAAATGGTATTCCAAGAAAAGCAAAAGACCAGAAAACATTCATATTGTAGCAGAAAATGTCTTGATGCCCATCCTGCGTCGTGCCGTTGAAGAACGTCCCAGACAGTGGAAACTGTTTAAATCCGCCGACCTCACGCTACGCCACCTGAACCAGTTGCGTCTTCTTGATAGTATAGAGAAAAAGGTACGCGAGATGAACGACGAGGCCAACCGCTTCCTGCTCAGCGACACCCAGCAGTTGCTGCACTCGCTCATCAAGGACAGCGACTCCCCGTTCATCTTCGAGAAGATAGGAACCCAACTGGAACACGTCATGATAGACGAGTTTCAAGACACCTCTACGGTTCAATGGCAGAATTTCAAGGTACTGCTCCAAGAGTGCATGAGCCACGCAGACACCGAAAATCTCATAGTCGGCGACGTCAAGCAGAGCATCTACCGCTGGCGCTCCGGCGACTGGAGACTGCTCAACGCCATAGACCGGGAATTCACTCCGGGCAACGAGATGATAGAAATCCGCCCACTGGAGTACAACTACCGTTCTGAGCGACGTGTCATTGAGTTCAATAACGCCTTCTTTACCGAAGCAGCCCGTCAGGAGTACGAATCGCAACGCGAGGACTATCCCGACGGTGCCGAGCAGCTGAAGAACGCCTATGCCGACGTAGCCCAGAAGATTCCCGAGAATCGCGATTCCTGCGGATACGTCAGCATCAGTCTCTTGCCCCAGGAAGACTACCAGGAACAGACTCTAAGCCATCTGGCCGACACCGTCAGCCAGCTCCGGGCAATGGGAATATCTCCCAACAAGATGGCTATCTTGGTGCGCACTAACAACTACATCCCCTTGGTCGCCGACTATTTTACCGAACATCTGCCCGACATCCGCATTGTCAGCGACGAGGCATTCCGGCTCGACGCCTCTGTGTCCGTTTGCCTGCTTGTGCAGGCTCTTCACCTGCTCACCCATCCCGACGACCTGCTGGCAAAGGCCACTATAGCCAAGATATACCAGCGTTCCGTCCTCGGCAACGCGACGCCCGAGAACGAGTTGCTCATCAAGGACCAGTCGCTGGACGAATTACTCCCCCAAGACTACATTGGTCATACTTCAGAACTGCTGAGGCTGCCGCTCTACGAACTCACCGAACGGCTCTATTCCATCTTCCAACTGGAACGTCTGAACGAACAAAGTGCCTACATCTGCGCTTTCTACGACCAGTTAAACCAGTTCACCTTGGACAACAGCACTGACATTGATGCTTTTATCAGCGAATGGGAAGAGTCCATTTGCGGCAAGACCATACAAAGCAGTGAAATCGACGGCATCCGCATTCTCTCCATCCACAAGAGCAAGGGACTGGAGTTTGACAACGTCATCATTCCCTTCTGCGACTGGCGACTGGAGCATAGCGACATTCTGTGGTGCCAGCCCAAGGAGGCGCCCTTCAGCGCCCTGCCTATCGTCCCCGTAGACTACAGCCAGAAACAGATGGTCGGGACCATCTTCGAGCACGACTATCTGGACGAGCACCTCCAGAACACGGTCGACAACCTCAATCTGCTATACGTAGCCTTCACCCGTGCTTCCAAAAGGCTTTTCGTCTATGGCAGGCGCAACGCTCCCAACACCCGCTCAGTCCTCATAGAGAACGTGTTGCCCCAGCTGGAGCTCCATAACAGCAGCCTTGACGGAACGGAAGACGACGGCGCCGCGCTGACCTTCAGCTATGGCAGTTTATCAGATTACCCCGATTGCTCAGTTAACTCCGGAAACTCCGCTTCCACCTCCGAGAACGTCTTCCTGCAACCCGTCCTGCCCAAGCCTATCACCATTGAGACCTTCGACGTCAAGACCGAGTTCCGTCAGAGCAACAGAAGCCGCGATTTCATCGAGGGCGAAGACGAGCGGCAGACACTTAGCTACATCAAGATAGGCAGTGTGCTCCACAACGTCTTCTCCACCATCCGCACCAGTGCGGACATCGAGCAGGCTCTGCATCAACTACAGCAGGACGGAGTACTCTACGACGATGAGATTACCCGCGAGAAGGTTACCAAGCTACTGCGCAACCGACTTGAGGACAACCGTGTAAGCAGTTGGTTCTCGGAGCGTTGGAAACTGTTTAACGAGTGTACCATTCTGCAAATGGCAGACGGCAAAGTCCGGGAGCGCCGCCCTGACCGCGTCATGACAGACGGGAAGGAAACGCACGTCGTAGACTTCAAATTCGGCCGTCCCAAGCCCGAATACCAAGAGCAGGTGCGCGAATACATGCAACTGCTTCAGTCGATGGGGCTTCCCAACGTCAAAGGGTGGCTGTGGTACGTATATAATAATAAGGTAGAAGAAGTAAGATGAAAGATTTCTTAGCATACGTCGCCGAGGATATCATCCACAAGTACGGCACCAATCTGTCGCGCGTGGCCGTTGTATTTCCCAACAAGCGTGCCTCGCTGTTTCTCAACGAGTACTTGGCCCGTCAGGCAGGCCAGCCCCTGTGGAGCCCCTCGTATATCACCATCAGCGAACTGTTCCGCCAGCAGTCCCCGCTTCAGGTAGCCGACCCCATCAAGCAGGTCTGCGATCTCCACAAGTCGTTCTGCCTTCAGACCGGCTCTGCCGAGACGCTGGACAAGTTCTACGGCTGGGGGCAGCTGCTGCTCAGCGATTTCGACGACATCGACAAGAACATGGCCGACCCCGACCGCGTCTTTGCCAACCTGCGCGACATCCACGAGCTCGACGACATCTCCTACCTCACCGACGAGCAGCGCGAGATGATACAGCGCTTCTTCAGCAATTTCTCGGAAGGCCACAATACCGAGCTCAAAGAGCGTTTCCTGCGGCTTTGGAGCCATTTCGCCGACATTTACCACGATTTCAACGAACGGTTGGCGGCGCAAGGTCTCGCCTACGAAGGAGCACTTTACCGTCAGGTAGTCAGTAGCGTCTCCAGCCAGGGCGTGGCCACAGACGGGGCCGGAGGCGTATCTTTTCCCTATGACCACTATCTCTTTGTGGGCTTCAACCTGCTGCAGAAGGTGGAGCAACAGCTGTTCGCCGCCCTGCAGAAGGAGGGCAAGGCGCATTTCTACTGGGATTTCGACCATTATTACATGGTGAGCCACGAGGCCGGCCAGTACATCGGGCGCTACCTGAAGGCATTCCCCAACGAGCTGGACACGCAGAGCGACGAAATCTACCGGAACTTCCAGCGGCACAAGGCCGTCAGCTACATCGCCGCGCCCACCGAGAACATCCAGGCACGCTACGCCAGCAACTGGCTGCGCGAACAGGAGCGCTACCGCGACGGACGGCGGACGGCCATCGTGCTGTGCAACGAGGCGCTGCTGCCCGTGGTCATCCACTGTCTGCCGCCGGAGGTCGACAAGGTCAACGTCACTACGGGCTATCCGTTGTCGCAGACTCCCGTGGCCTCGTTCATCCAACTCTGGTTCGACCTGCACGTGCAAGGGCGTATGCCGCGCCTTGTCCGGATTTTCCAGCGCCACCCCTATGCCAAGTACGTTGAGGAATGTGCGCTTGCCAAGGACGGGGCGCAGTCTGCGGACATGCTGTCAACGCTGCTGGCCCAGTTGCGGCACGTTGCGCAACAGGGCAAGGACGACTTTCGCGACCCACTGTTCCAGGAGTCGCTGTTCCGGGCCTACACGCTCGTCAACCGTCTGCACGGACTCGTCGTGAGCGGCGACTTGACGGTGGACGGCATTACGATGCAGCGGCTGGTTAACCAGCTGATGCAACAGACCAGCATCCCCTTCCACGGCGAGCCGGCCGAGGGGCTGCAGGTGATGGGTGTGCTGGAGACGCGCAACTTGGACTTCGACCACGTGCTACTGCTGTCCTGCAACGAGGGCAACATGCCACGCGGCGTCAACGACAGTTCGTTCATTCCCCACAGCATACGCCACGCCTACGAACTGACGACCATAGAAAACAAGGTCAGCATCTATGCCTACTACTTCCACCGGCTGTTGCAGCGGGCCGGCGACGTGACCATCCTTTACAACAGTGCCACCGAGGACGGCCAACGGGGCGAGATGAGCCGTTTCATGCTGCAGATGCTGGTCGAAAGCGGCCACTCCATCGGCCAGTACACGCTGCAGTCCGGCCAGAGCACCGTGCGCTGGCAGCCCGCAGCCATCGAGAAGACTCCGCGCGTCATGCAGGCTCTGTCCGCGCACTTCATGCAGCCCGACTCGCTGCTGTCGCCGTCGGCCATCAACAAGTATATGCGCTGTCCGCTGCAGTTCTACTACTGCTATGCGGCGGGTCTGCGGGAGCCCGACCTGCCGGACGATGAGCAGGAGTTGGACAACCGCATCTTCGGCAACATTTTCCACGAAGCCGCCGACATCGTCTACCACCAGTTGCCGCAGGACATCAGCCGGGACGTCATTGACCACCTGCTGAAGTCAAAGATTGAAATCGAGCGTGCCGTAGACGAGGCTTTCCACAAGGAGATGCCGCATATACCTGCCAGCGGTCTGCATCTCATCAACCGCGAGGTCATCATCCACTACCTGCGCCAGTTGCTGGAGATAGACCGCCGTCTGGCACCGTTTACCATTCTCGGGTTGGAGTGCGACGTCCACCGCGACCTGTCAACTCTCAAACTTGGCGGGCGCATAGACCGGCTTGACCTGATGAACGACGGCACCATCCGCGTGGTGGACTACAAGACGGGCAGCAAGCAGGTGAAGCCGCTGGCCGATGTTGACGCCATATTCCAGCCGGAGAACATCGGCAAGCACGCGGACTACTATCTGCAGACGTTTGTCTATGCGGACATTGTCAGCCGCCAGCGCCGGCGTCCGGTCTCTCCCGCCCTGCTGTTCATCCAGCACGCGGGTGCCGAGGGCTACGACCCCGTGCTGAAACTGGGCAAGGAGCCGGTCCGCGACATAGCCGACCACTCTGCCCGTTTCAACGAGCTGTTGGAACGGAAAATCGAAGAGATATTCTCGCCGGAGCGTCCGTTCGAGCCGACGGGCGACCTGACTATCTGCCGCACGTGCCCCTACGCGCCGTTCTGCCGCCGATAGTTCGTCAGCGGTTCGGCGAGGTGGTTCGTCAGCGGTTCAGCGGTTCTTGTGGCTCATGAACCACGAGTGGGTGTATAGGTGGTACATCAGCAGCGAGGCGGCTATGAGTGCGAGACATATATATAATAAGGTGTCGCGCTGTTCATAGCATAAGGCATAGCCCATGCCGAGTCCCAAGGCCATACCCGTTTCCCAACCCAGAAAGAAGGTGCTGTGTGAGGTGCCGCGCTTGCAGTGCCGGCTCAGCTTGATGAAGAAGAGCAGGAAACGTGCGCTGATGATGCCCATGCCCAGTCCGACGAGTACGGGGGCCAGGGGGCTGGCGGGATGGGCGAGCATGATGAGCAGAGCCGCTGTCAATAGTATTTGTCCGCTGATGACCTCGCTTTTCAGCTCGGCGTCGCGGAACACGAAGCGCTGGGCGAGTAGTGCCAGCAGGAAGCCGCCCATCATCAGTCCATAGAACTCAGGAGCCAGCGGCAGCGTGAGCAGCAGTCCCATGACGGTGCTGACGGGCAGCAGGTTGACGAAGAGTACATAGCCGCGGGGCAGCAGGAAGCGGTCGAGCGATGCCACGTGTACGTCTTCTTCGGGGGCACGGAAGGGGAAGTTGACACGGCGTATGAGTACGAGTGCGGCGGCGGCACTGGCCGCGGAAGCCCACCATACGGAGGTATAGCCAAGGGCCGACAGTACGAGCAGTCCGGCTAGGGGGCCCAGCGACAGGGCGAAGCGGGCAAACCAGGCCGCGTTGTGGTTGGCCTCGGTGCGCATGTTGGACTCGCAGGTGTCGATGATGAGTGTCGACGAGAGCACCATCTGGGCCAGCCCGAAGGCGGCGCCCAGCAGCAGCCGCTGGGCGAGTATCATCCAGAGGCTGACGAACTCGGTGCGCTGGTGGTCGAAGTAGACCAGCAGCATGACGTCGGCTATGAGCGCCGCGATGGCCCA
>Ga0256407_10005141_pt1 | contig 21263 bp, 17 predicted proteins | sample RumenRJG_04DNA_FD_193489 | JGI IMG/M metagenome (GOLD analysis project Ga0256407, IMG submission 193489) | Bovine rumen microbial communities from Lethbridge, Alberta, Canada - RJG_04 | ecosystem: Host-associated > Mammals > Digestive system > Stomach > Rumen | place: Canada: Alberta... | reverse complement strand
CTTTGGTCCTGCTGTCGAGAACGGCTTCTTCTACGACGTGCTGTTGAAGGATGGCGAGATGATCAAGGAGAGCGACTTCCCCATGATTGAAGACAAGATGCGTGAGCTGGCCTCCAAGAAGGAGCCTGTTGTTCGCAAGGAGGTGGCTAAGGCCGATGCGCTGAAGCAGTTTGCTGCCGACGGCCAGACCTACAAGTGCGAGCACATTGAGCAGGACTTGGAGGATGGTTCTATTACAACCTATACGCAGGGTAAGTTCACCGACCTCTGCCGTGGTCCGCACCTCATGGATACGGGCGAAATCAAGGCCATCAAGCTGACGAGTGTTGCCGGTGCCTTCTGGCGTGGTGACGCTACTCGTGAGCAGATGCAGCGCCTGTATGGTATCTCGTTCCCCAAAAAGAAGATGCTCGACGAGTATCTCGTGATGCTGGAGGAGGCTAAGAAGCGCGACCATCGTAAGATTGGTAAGGAGATGGAGCTGTTCATGTTCAGCGATAAGGTCGGCAAGGGTCTGCCCATCTGGTTGCCAAAGGGTACCGAGCTCCGCCTGCGCTTGCAGGACCACTTGCGCAAGGTGCAGAAGCGTTTCGGCTATCAGGAGGTTATCACTCCGCATATTGGTTCTAAGAACCTCTATGTTACCTCTGGTCACTATGCTCACTATGGTAAGGACTCGTTCCAGCCCATCCATACTCCTGAGGAGGACGAAGAGTACATGCTGAAGCCCATGAACTGTCCTCACCATTGCGAGATCTTCGCATGGAAGCCCCGCTCATATCGTGACCTGCCTCTGCGTATTGCTGAGTTTGGTACCGTATATCGCTACGAGCAGAGTGGTGAGTTGCACGGACTGACCCGTGTACGTAGCTTTACGCAGGACGATGCTCACCTGTTCTGTCGTCCAGACCAGGTGAAGCAGGAGTTCCTGAACGTGATGGACATCATCAATATCGTCCTCAAGGCTTTCGGCTTCGAGTTCGAGGCACAGATTTCTCTCCGCGACCCCAACGACCACGAGAAGTACGTTGGTACTGACGAGGACTGGGCACTGGCTGAGAAGGCTATTCAGGAGGCTTGCGAGGAGAAGGGTCTGCACGCTAAGGTTGAATATGGCGAGGCTGCCTTCTATGGTCCTAAGCTCGACTTCATGATCAAGGACGCCATCGGTCGTCGCTGGCAGTTGGGTACCATCCAGGTAGACTACAACCTGCCCAAGCGCTTCCAGCTGGAATATACCGACGAGGACAACACGAAGAAGACACCTGTCATGATTCACCGTGCACCCTTCGGCTCTTTGGAGCGTTTCTGCGCTGTACTCATCGAGCACACCAGCGGTCACTTCCCCCTCTGGCTCACTCCCGACCAGGTGGCTATCCTGCCGCTGTCAGAGAAGTACAACGACTATGCCAAGGAGGTTGCCAAGAAGTTCGATATGGGTGGCGTGCGTCCTACCATCGATCTGCGCAACGAGAAGCTGGGTCGTAAGATTCGTGACAACGAGCTGAAGCGTATTCCTTATATGGTTATTGTTGGTGAGAAGGAACAGCAGGATGGCACCGTTGCCGTACGTCCTCAGGGCGGTGGCGAGCAGAAGGTCATGACCATCCAGGAGTTCATCGACCACATCAATGCCGAGGTAAAGGAAATGACCAAGGAGTTCTAAATGAAGACTCCGGTTTATATTATAGAAGAAAAGCGGTTGCGGCACAACCTCGCATTGATTCGCGAGGTTGCTTGCCGCACCGATTCTGAATGGATACTGGCTTTCAAGGCCTTTGCCTTGTGGAAGACGTTCCCCATCTTCCGCGAGTATATCTCGTCGACTACTGCCAGCTCGCTTAGCGAGGCACGCTTGGCCTTCGAGGAGTTTGGCGCTAAGGCGCATACTTATTCGCCAGCATATAAGGATGACGAGTTTGACGAGATTGTCCGTTGCTCCAGTCATCTGACGTTCAACTCGCTCCCGCAGTATGAACGTTTCCATGAAAGGGCAGGGGAGTGCTCGCTGGGTTTGCGCGTGAATCCGGAATACAGTGAGGTAGAGACGCTGCTCTACAATCCCTGTGCGCCAGGCACCCGCTTTGGTGTTTCTGCCGACAAGCTGCCTGAGCAGTTGCCTAGCGATATCAAGGGCTTCCATTGCCACTGTCATTGTGAGAGTGGCTCAGACGTCTTTGAGCGTTCGCTGCAGCATATCGAAGAGAAGTTTGCGAAGTGGTTCCAGCAGATTGAGTGGATCAACTTCGGTGGTGGCCACTTGGTAACGCGCAAGGACTACGACATCGAGCGACTGGTGCGCCTCATGCAAGGTTTCCACGAGCGCTATCCTTGGCTGAAGGTTATCTTCGAACCAGGTAGTGCCTTTGCTTGGCAGACAGGTCCGCTGGTAGCCAGCGTGGTAGACATCGTAGAGGACAAGGGTATCCGTACCGCCATCCTTGATGTCAGTTTCACCTGCCACATGCCCGACTGTCTGGAAATGCCTTATTTCCCTGAGGTTCATGGGGCAGAGCATGTGGAGAATGAAGAGTTAAGAATGAAGAATGAAGAATTCTTATATCGTCTTGGTGGCAACAGTTGTCTCTCTGGCGACTGGATGGGTGACTGGCAGTTTGACCACGAGCTGAGAGTAGGGGAGCAGATTATCTTCGAAGATATGATTCACTACACGACCGTGAAGACCAATACATTTAACGGCATTACGCATCCGTCCATCGCTATGGAGCATAGCGACGGCACGCTGGAAATGCTGCGCGAATATTCCTACGAAGACTATCGCGACAGAATGGACTGAGCCAGTTGAGAATTGAGAATGGAGAATTGAGAATTAAAAAAGTGGTGATTAACTCACCACTTTTTTATTTTTCTTCCAACAGGTCGGGACGCAGGCGGCGTGTACGCTCCATAGCCTGTTCTAATTCCCAGTTGCGTATTTTGGCCTCGTTGCCAGAGAGCAGAATCTCAGGAACTTTCCATCCTTTATAGTCAGCAGGACGGGTGTAGATCGGTGCTGCCAGCAAGTCGTCCTGGAAGCAATCAGAGAGGGCACTCTGTTCGTCACCAATAACGCCAGGTACCACTCGCACGATGGCGTCGGCAATCATGGCGGCTACCAGTTCACCACCCGTCAGCACGAAGTCACCAATAGATATCTCCTTGGTAATCAGGTGGTCGCGGACACGCTGGTCGATACCTTTATAGTGGCCAGCCAGAATAATCAGGTTGCCCTTCAGCGACAGCTCGTTAGCCATGTGCTGGTCAAAGCGCTCACCATCAGGCGAGGTGAAGATGACCTCGTCGTAGTCGCGCTCAGCCTTCAGCGCTGTGATACAGCGGTCGATAGGCTCACATTGCATCACCATGCCGGCAGAACCACCATAGGGGTAATCGTCAACACGGCGCCATTTGTCGAGTGTGTAGTCGCGCAGGTTGTGCAGACGTATCTCGGCCAGTCCCTTCTTCTCGGCACGGGCGAGGATGGATTCGTGAACAAAGCCCTCCAGCATTTCGGGCAGTACGGTAATGATATCTATTCGCATGTGTAAAAATCTTTAATCTTTTCAATATATCGTTCGCCCATTTCGCGGCCCTGCTCATAGACCAGCCGCATCTGCTGTGGGTCGTGAGAGAGGTGACCGATGGGTATCTTTTTGTCAGGACGGATAACCAGACAGCGCCCTTCCTTTTCTGCCTCTACTACGTACTCCAATTGCTTGTTGTACATCAGGTGACGCTCATCCAGAGCCTTCAGGAAGTGCGGATATTTCTTCAATGCCAGACGCATCAGTGGCATCAGCCGGTTGTGCTCCTTCTGGTAGCCTAATGGTTGTGTCAGAATCACCACGTTACGGTCATAGCCCTGCTGCTCGTAGTATTCCAGAGGTATCGAGTCGCTCACGCCACCGTCAAGTAGCTTCCGGCCCTGCACCTCCACCACCTTCGACGCCAGTGGCATCGATGCCGAGGCGCGCAACCACTCCAGCTCGTCGTAGTCTACATGGTCCATCACGTGGTAGACGGGCAGTCCTGTCGCTACATCCGTGCAGACAACGGTAAACTCCAGCGGGTTCTTCTCGAAGGTCTCGATATCGAACTTGTCATACTCGAAGGGAACCACATGGTAGCCGAAGTTGGCGTTAAAGTAGTCACCGCTCTTCAGCAGCGACTTCCAACCGCTATAGCGCGGGTCCTTGGCAAAGCGCGTATTGTAGCGGATGGCACGCCCTATCTGTCGCGACTTATAGTTGCAGCCGAACGCAGCACCTGCCGAAACACCGATGAGTCCGTCGGGACGGATGCCATGTTCCATCATGACATCTGTCACCCCTGCCGTCCATAGTCCGCGCATGGCACCGCCTTCCAGTACCAATCCTTTTTTCATGCTGCAAAGGTACGAATAAGTGAGCACAATACAAAATAAAATGTGATTTTGTTTTTATTGCAAAGAAATTTGGTATTTCGCTCACTTATTCGTATCTTTGCAATTGTTGAAATAAATGCTGGTATGATGAAGAACGTGGAGATACATAGTTGTCCGGAGTTGATGGACTATATTCAGGAGGTGGGATTCCTGCCGTTGCTGGATAGTGGCGTCAGAGGATACTCGGCTGAGGAGGTGGTCGATGAGGACTGTCGCTACGTGGTGTTCGACGACGGTGGATGGGACTGGCCGCTATGGAAGTGGAAGGGTCCTATCGTGACGGAGGGACGCTGCGTGTATGGTAAATTCTTTGCGGGTAAGGCGGGCTTTGTGAGTAAGGAGTGGTGGCCGGATTTGTGCAACTACCGCCGCGCATCGAGACCTGCGCCTGTAGAGGGTAGCATTGAGGAGGCTATCCTGTTGACACTGGCCGAGCACGGCAGTCTGATAACGCGTGAACTGCGTGCGGCCTGCGGATTCGATGGTCCTAAGATGCGCAGCAAGTTTGACGGCTACGTGACGCGTCTGCAGATGGCTTGTCGCATCGTGACGGAGGACTTTGTGTATCCCACCGATAAGCACGGGCGCGAATACGGCTGGGGCTGGTCGCTGTTGACAATACCTGAGCAGCTGTTTGGTCGTGAGATGTGTCAATGCGAGCGCACGCCGCAGGAGTCGCTGGAGCGAATGAAGGCACACCTTCGCCAGTTATTGCCTGAGGCTACGGAAAAGCAGATAGAGAAGCTTATCAGATGAAAAAATCTTTTTTCTTCTTTCAGCATGTATTATTTGCATATCTCAATTCTTATTCGTACCTTTGCAAAATAATGATAAACGAAGTAAACTATGAATATGATGAACGATACAATTAAGTATATCGGTGTGGACGATCTCGACATCGATTTGTTTGAAAGTCAGTATGTGGTGCCTGAGGGTATGAGTTATAATTCTTTCCTCATCGATGATGAGAAAATTGCGGTGCTGGACACGGCTGACCGCAGAAAGGGTGAGGAGTGGAAGGCAAACCTGACGGCGGCGCTGAATGGCAGACAGCCGGACTATCTGGTGGTTCACCACATGGAGCCTGACCACTCAGCACTTATCGCGTGGATGCTGGAGACTTATCCTGGCGTACAACTGGTGTGCAGCGCTCAGGCTGTGAAAATGCTGACGAACTTCTTTGAAGGCGTTGATTTTACAGGTCGCATAACGACGGTGAAGGAGGGTGACACACTCTCGTTGGGCAAGCATACGCTGCAGTTTATTGGTGCTGCAATGGTGCACTGGCCAGAGGTAATCATGAGCTACGACACCACGGACAAGGTGCTGTTCTCGGCCGATGGTTTCGGTAAGTTTGGCGCGCTGGTCAATGAGACCGACGACTGGGCTTGCGAGGCTCGTCGCTATTATTTTAATATATGTGGAAAGTACGGCTCGCAGGTACAGAGTGTGATGAAGAAGATGGCTGCTATTGACGTACAGACTATCTGTCCGTTGCATGGTCCTGTGCTGAAGGGTGAGGCCTTAGCCGAAGCCGTGAAGCTGTACGATACATGGAGTAAGTACGAGCCGGAGAGCGAGGGAATATTGATAGCTTATGCCAGCATTCATGGTGGAACAGCCGCAGCAGCTGAGCGACTTGGAGCAATACTTCGAGAGAAGGGTGCTAAGAAGGTTGTAGTCAGCGATTTAAGTCGCGAGGACATGGCTGAGGTTATCGAGGATGCATTCCGTTATCCTACGGTGGTTGTAGCTGCATCGAGCTATGATGCAGGCGTCTTCCCCGTGATGCACGACTTCCTTTACCATCTGCAAATCAAGAACTACCAGAAGCGTAAGTTCGCTATCATCGAGAATGGCAGTTGGGCACCATCGGCCGGCAAGGTGATGCGCACCATGATAGAAGCCATGAAGGACTGCGAAATCGTAGAACCGATGGTCTCCATCCGCTCACGTATGAAAGCTGCAGACGAGGCACTGCTGGAACAGTTAGCTGACAATTTGGTTTAAACAGCACTGAGGATGAAGGAAAGGATTGATTTAAATAATAAACGTATTTTGGTGACAGGTAGTGCCGGATTTATTGGTTCGAATCTGGTGCTTCGGTTGTTTCATGAGATGAAAGAGGGAGTTATTGTAGGTTTTGATAATTTGAACGACTACTATGACCCTTCTTTGAAAGACTATCGTCTGGAGGTGATTGAGAAAGCAAAACCGGCAGGGATAGATTACACCTTCGTGAAGGGCGACTTAGCTGACAAGGCAACGATTGACAAGCTGTTTGCTGAGTATAAGTTTGACGTGGTAGTGAATCTGGCTGCTCAGGCGGGCGTGCGCTATTCGATAGAGAATCCGGATGCTTACATTATGAGTAATATGATAGGCTTCTACAATATTCTGGAAGCTTGTCGCCACAATCCCGTCGCACACTTGGTCTATGCTTCGTCGAGTAGCGTTTATGGTGGCAACAAGAAGGTGCCATTCTCGACAGACGACCGCGTGGACAATCCTGTCAGCCTGTATGCTGCCACGAAGAAGAGCAACGAACTTTTTGCACATTGCTACAGCAAGCTGTATAACGTCCCGACTACGGGTCTGCGCTTCTTCACTGTTTATGGTCCTGCCGGTCGTCCAGATATGGCGTACTTCGGTTTCACCAATAAACTGTTGAAAGGGGAGACCATTCAGATTTTCAACTATGGCAACTGTCGCCGTGACTTTACCTATGTTGATGATATCGTAGAAGGAGTAGTGCGCGTGATGCAGGGTGCTCCTGAGCGTAAAAACGGTGAGGATGGGCTGCCCATTCCACCATATGCTGTATATAATATAGGTGGTGGTCAGCCAGAGAACCTGCTGGACTTTGTGAATATCCTGCAAGAGGAACTGGTGCGTGCCGGTGTGCTGCCTAAGGACTTCGACTTCGAGGCTCACAAGAAACTGGTGCCTATGCAGCCGGGTGACGTGCCTACCACTTATGCTGATGCCGAGGCTTTGGAGCGCGACTATGGCTTTACGCCGAAAATCACACTCCGCGAGGGGCTGCGTCACTTTGCAGAGTGGTATAAAGAATATTACAAATAACGCACGCAAAGCAAACGAAACGCACAATAAATAGACCGCTGAATAGATTGTTCAGCGGTCTAATTGTATAAATGAGATTGTATGTTAGCAAAGCTTGCGTGAACCGTCGCCAATAACGACATCATAGACCTTGGGCTGGTGGCCATACTTCTCATTGAAACGCTTCTTGGCATCTTCAACGAACTGAAGATAGAGGTCGTTGCGCACTAGGTTGATGGTGCAACCACCAAAGCCGCCACCCATGATACGAGAGCCTGTGACACCATTCTCGCGGGCAATATCGTTGAGGAAGTCGAGCTCTTCGCAGCTAACTTCATAGTCCTTCGACAAACCTTCGTGGGTCTGGTACATCAGTTCACCAACACGCTCGTAGTCACCTTCGTTAAGAGCATCGCAGACACCGAGTACACGGTCTTTCTCGCCGAGCACAAACTTAGCACGACGATAGTCTTCTTCGCTGATGTCAGCCTTGACTTCTTCAAGTTGCTCCCATGTGCAGTCACGTAAAGTCTCGAACTTGGCCTCCGGATGTTTGGCGGCAATATGCTTGACCACGTTCTCACACGATTTACGACGATCGTTGTAGGGTGAACCAGCGAGCTGGTGCTTGACAACGCTGTCGAGCAACACCAGACGATAACCGTCGGGCTTGAAGGGGAAGTACTCAAACTCACGGCTGCGGCAGTCAAGGCGCATGAGACAGCCAGACTTGCCAAAGACAGAGGCGAACTGATCCATGATGCCACAGTTGACACCACAGTAGTTATGCTCTGTAGCCTGTCCAGCCAAAACCATGTCCCACTGACTGACCTTGCCGTCAGCAAAGAGGTCGTTAAGACCAAAAGCGAAGCAGCTCTCCATAGCAGCACTTGATGACATGCCTGCGCCCAGGGGTACGTCACCGGCAAAGGCAATGTTGAAACCCTTGACATTGGCGCCGCGCTTACGCATCTCCAGTGCTATACCATAGATATAGCGAGCCCACGATGCACGTGGACCGTTGGGGTCGGAGAGTTTGAAATCTACGCGGTCCTTAAGGTCAATGGCATAGGCCATGACAGTGTCTTCGGTACCATTGGGACGTATCTCAGCCATCACGCCTTTGTCAACTGCTCCAGGGAACACATAACCTCCATTGTAGTCGGTATGTTCACCGATGAGGTTGATGCGTCCCGGAGAAGCATATACATTGCCGGTCTTGCCATCGAAGTGCTTAACGAAGCGGCTTCTAACAAAATCGATATCCATCATGTCAATTAACGATTTGACAATTCTTGATTAACCTTCTTATTTTACACCAAAACGATAAATGGTCTTCTGCTTATACTGCTGACCAGGATTGAGGACAACAGAGGGGAAGTAAGGACGGTTAGGAGTGTCGGGGAAGTGCTGAGCCTCCAGACATACAGCCGAACGACGTGGGAAGGTACAGCCGTTAGCGCCCTTATAACCTGTAGCGAAGTTCGCAGTGTAGAGCTGCATGCCAGGCTCAGTGGTGTAGCACTCCAGCGTACGTCCGCTCTTAGGATCGGTGATGCGAGCAGCAAATGACAGCTCACCCTCTTCCTTCTTATTAAGTACGTAGTTGTGGTCGTAACCGTGACCGAACTTAATCTGCTCGTTGTCAGCCTCAATCTCCTTACCGAAAGTCTTAGGAGTACGGAAGTCGAAGGGAGTGCCTTCAACCTTCAGGATTTCACCTGTAGGAATAGCGGTCTCGTCGGTGGGCAGATAGAAGTCAGCATTGATTTCGCAAATCTGGTCCTCAATAGTGGGAGTAGGATCTGCAGTACCTGACAATGAGAAGAAGGCGTGGTGGGTCAAGTTGACGATGGTCTTCTTGTTAGTGGTGGCCAGATACTCAATGATGAGCTCGTTGTTGTCAGTAAAGGTGTACTCAACAGTTACATCCAACTCGCCGGTGTAACCTTCCTCACCGTATGAAGAAACACGGTGCAGAGCCAGAGAGCGAGGACCCATCTGACGAGCTTCCCAAACCTTGGCATTGAAGCCCTTCTTACCTCCATGTAAGTGGTTAGGACCATCGTTCAGCGCCAACTGATATTCCTTGCCGTTCAGTATGAACTGACCCTTGCAGATGCGGTTGCCCCAGCGACCAATCAATGTTGAGAGGTAAGGCTCATTGCCACTCGTCAGTTGTTCGATACTATCGTGACCCTGGATAACGTTGGCAACGTTACCATCCTTGTCAGGCACCATGATAGCCATGATAGCTCCACCATAGTTAGAGATTGCTACCTCATAGCCCTTACGGTTACGGAGAATGTACAGGTCGGTCTTTTTTCCGTTGATTGTGGTCTGGAAGTTTTCTCTCTTCAGACCACACAAATTCGCATTTTCAGTTGTGTTTGCCATATCTAAATGTTTTTAGGTTATGAAACTATGTGCAAAGCTACCGAAAAAAAACGAGAAAGACGAATGATACGCGAAAAAAAACGTTAAAACGTGACTAATTGAATAATTTAAGGAAATCGCCCACGACATACGAACTACCACCAACGAAGACAAAATCGTCGCGCAGCGCATTCTTCATACATTGCGTATATGCTTCATCTACAGTGGGGTAGCACTTGCCAAGGAGTCCGTGCTTAGCTGCTTGAGACTGTAAATCGTGCTCGTCAATGGCTCGTTTGTTGTCGGCCTTGGTAAAATAGAAAATAGCGTTCTTGGGCAATAGTTCGAGTACGCTATTGAGGTCTTTGTCGTTGACCATGCCGAAAATGATATGCATCTGACGACATTGCTGATTTTGCAATTGCTGGGAAAGATATTGCCATCCGCCAACATTGTGACCAGTGTCACACACCACTCTTGGATTCTCTTGAATAATCTGCCAACGACCCATCAGACCTGTAGAGGCTGCAACATTTTCGATTGCTCGCTGAATCTCAGAGCGACACTTGTCCTGATTCTCCAACTTCTCGCAGATACAGAGATAACCTATCTTGGCCAGTTGGTAGGTGGCTTGAAGAATAGTGTTCATATTTTTCAGCTGATAGGCGCCACCAAGGTCGCCATGCAGAGTGCCGTTGTGGACGGTGTGGTATAGCATACCACCAGCAGGTAGCGGCTCTGCGGAGAGTACCTCCTGGTCGTCCTCAGCAAAGATGATAGCGGAATTCATTTCCTTGGCCTTCGCCTCAAAGACGGGACGTGTCTCTGTATTGGCCTCACCTATAATAACAGGTACACCTTTCTTTATTATACCAGCTTTCTCACCAGCAATCTGTGCCAGCGTATTGCCGAGGAATTGGGTGTGGTCGAAACTGATGTTGGTAATAATAGAGAGAATGGGCGTGATAATGTTGGTGCAGTCCAGTCGTCCACCCAGTCCCACTTCAATGACTGCAATATCCACATGCTGGTCTTTGAAGTATTGAAATGCCATCGCTGTGGTAACTTCAAAGAAGGAGGGATGCAATGGTTCGAAGAACGAACGCTCGCGCTCCACGAATTCCATGACATAACGCTCACTGATGGGTTTGCCATTGACGCGTATGCGCTCGCGGAAATCAATGAGGTGGGGTGAGGTGTAGAGACCGACCTTGTATCCACACTCCTGCAGGATGGCTGCAATGGAGTGGGAGCAAGAGCCTTTGCCATTGGTGCCGGCAATGTGTATCGTTGCATACGACTTGTGCGGGCAACCCAGATGCTCGTCCAGCGCCAGGGTGTTGCTTAAACCTTCTTTATAACCTGAACTGCCCTGTCGCTCGAACATAGGCATCTGGCTATAGAGATAGTGGCAAGTCTCTTTGTAGGTCATTTTTCTCTTTTGTCGCGGGAGAACCGCAACATGCGATTAACTAAAGTAATTCTTGAATTTCTGGAAAATGGAACGTTTGGTAGCTGCATCGCCCTGGAAGTTGTCACTTTGACGGAACTGTTCGATAGCAGTTTTCTCCTCTTTGCTCAACGTCTTTGGAACATAGACGCTGACATTGACAACCAAATCACCATTGCCACGTCCATAACCCTGTACAGCAGGTAAACCCTTACCGCGCAGACGCATGGTCTTGCCAGGTTGTGTGCCTGGTTCCATCTTCACCTTCAGTTTGTTGCCCTCGATGGTAGGAATCTCTACCTCGCCACCTAATGCGGCTGTCGGAAAGTCAAGGAGTAAGTTGTATATCAAGTCGCAGTTGTCACGAATGAAGGTGTCGTTCTCTTCTTCCTCCACAAACACCTGGATATCACCGTTTATACCCTTATGGCGACCGGCATTACCCTTGCCAGGTACGTTGACAATCATACCTTCGGCAACACCTGCGGGAATCTTGATTTCTACCACCTCTTCGCCCTTGACGACACCAGAGCCGCCACATTCGTGACACTTGTTCTTTATAACAGTACCCTCACCGCCACAGGTGGGACAAACACCTTGTGTCTGCATCATACCAAAGATGCTCTGAGTGGTGTGGGTGATTACGCCAGAACCGTGACATGTAGGACACTGATCGTTCGTGCTACCAGCCTCTGCACCAGAGCCGTGACAATGTGAACAGGTTATATCCTTGCGAACCTTGAACTTCTTGGTGACACCATGGGCAATCTCTTCCAACGACAGTTTTACCTTCAGACGCAGGTCAGAGCCACGATGCTTCTGAGGACCACGGCTGGCACCGCCAAATCCTCCAAAACCACCGGCATGACCACCGAAGATATCACCAAACATAGAGAAAATATCGTCCATATTCATGGACGTTCCGCCAAATGGGTCGAAACCACTAGCACCACCAGGACCATTGAAGCCAAAGGTGTCGTACTGCTGACGCTTCTGCGGGTCGTGCAACACGTCGTAGGCCTCGGCAGCTTCTTTGAATTTCTCCTCAGCTTCCTTGTTACCCGGATTGCGGTCAGGGTGATATTTGATGGCGATGGTGCGATATGCCTTCTTTATCTGGTCTTCTGTGGCGTTCTTATCTACGCCAAGCACTTCGAAATAGTCTCGTTTTTGTGCCATTTCTTACTTCTTACATCTAACATCAGACATCTTACTGTCCAACTGCCACTTTGGCGTGGCGAATTACTTTATCGTTCAACTGGTAGCCTGTCTGCAGGCAGTCGATGACCTTTCCTTTCTTATCATCGCCCATGCCAGGAACCATTGCTACGGCCTCGTGCAGGTCGGTGTCGAAATCTGCATTCTCAGTCTCGATTTTCTTAACGCCCAGTCCTTCCAGCGCCTTCATGAACTTATTATAAATCAGTTCCATACCCTCACGGAGTACGGCAGGGTCGTCTGTCTTGTTGCCATTTTCAATGGCGCGTTCCATATCGTCGATGATAGGCAACACGGCACTAACAGCCTTCTCGCCACCATTCAGGATAAGCTCAGCCTTCTCCTTGAGTGTACGCTTACGATAATTGTCAAACTCAGCGGTCTTATAGAGCATCTGGGTCTTCAACTGTTCTATCTCGGCTTTAGCGGCCTCTAAGGGGTCTTGCTCCTCAGCAGGTTCCTCTGCCGGGGCTTCTTCTTTGATATCGACGGAAGAACCGTCGACCACAGGCTCCTGCTGTTCCTCTTCGTTCTTTATTTCTTCTTCTGTCATAGTGTTTTGAATTTTTGTCCTAACAGCCCGTCAGCAAATTCTGTGCCAATATATTATGCGTACAGTTCTGCCTTCTTCTCTTTGATGCTCTCATCATAGATGTAGTCATCGTAGCTCATCAGCTTGTCGATAGTGCCCTTTGGCGTCAGTTCGATGATGCGGTCAGCCACAGTATTGATAAACTCGTGGTCGTGCGAGGCAAATAGGATATTGCCCTTGAACGAGATGAGGTTGTTGTTGAATGCCTGAATAGACTCCAAATCCAAGTGGTTGGTGGGCGTGTCCAGAATCAGACAGTTTGCATTTTTCAGCTGCATGCGGGCAATCATGCAACGCATCTTCTCGCCACCGGAGAGCACACATACCTTCTTCTGGATATCCTCATCCTTGAACAACATGCGTCCTAAGAACGACTTCATCATTACTTCGTTACCGGTGCCATACTGGCTGAGCCAGTCAACGAGGTTCATCTCTGACTTAAAAAACTCGGTATTGTCGAGTGGGAGATAGGCAGTCGTAATAGTGACGCCCCATTTGTAGGTACCAGCGTCAGCCTCGCGATTACCATTGATAATCTCGAAGAGGGCTGTCATTGCTTTGGGATTATGTGACAAGAAGACTGTCTTCTGTCCCTTTTCGATGGTGAACGACACGTTGTCGAAGAGTACAGTTCCATCAGCATCCAAAGCTTTCAGTCCTTCTACTTCCAGAATCTGTGTGCCAGGCTCGCGCTCCATCGAGAAGATAATGCCTGGATATTTACGTGTTGAAGGGGTGATTTCCTCGACGTTCAGTTTCTCCAACATCTTTTTACGCGATGTGGTCTGCTTTGACTTGGCTACGTTAGCAGAGAAACGACGGATGAATTCCTCCAACTGCTTCTTCTTTTCCTCAGCTTTCATCTTCTGGTTCTGAGCTTGACGCAGGGCTAACTGTGACGACTCGTACCAGAATGAATAGTTACCAGAGAACAGCGTCACCTTGCCGAAGTCGATATCCACGGTCTGGGTAGATACTGCATCCAGGAAGTGACGGTCGTGAGAAACCACGAGCACGCATTGCTCCAAGTTTGACAGGTATTCCTCCAACCACTGTACGGTGTCGAGGTCGAGGTCGTTGGTGGGCTCGTCAAGCAGCAGGTTGTCGGGGTGTCCGAACAATGCCTTGGCCAGCATGACGCGCACCTTCTCGTTGTTTGAGATGTCCGACATCTGTGCGTAGTGCTGCTCCTCTTTGATACCCAGGTTCTGCAACAGCTGTGCTGCCTCGCTCTCGGCTTCCCAACCGTTCATCTCAGCAAAGGCCATTTCCAGGTCGGCAGCACGTACACCATCCTCCTCGGTCATCTCCTCCTTTGCATACAGCGCCTCGCGCTCTTTCATGTTCTGCCACAATGGCTGATGTCCCATCAGCACTGTGTTCATCACTGTAAATTCATCATACTTGAAGTGGTCCTGCTCCAATACCGACATACGTTCGCCGGGGAGCATCTCGACAGAACCCTTATTGGGCTCCAACTCACCGCTGATGGCACGCAACAGGGTAGATTTACCGGCACCATTGGCACCGATAATTCCATAAATATTACCACTCGTAAACTTCAGATTGACGTCCTTATACAACGTCTTTTTTCCAAACTGGATAGCCAGATTTGTGACTGTTATCATTTCTTTTCTTTTACCTTATTTTATTTGCGGGTGCAAAGGTACGAAAAAAAACGCAAACAGCCACATTTTTATATAACTATTTCAATATGATATCGTTAATGATGGCAGATACATAGTTTCGCTGCCAATCTTTTTCGTGATATCGCTGTATGTCGTATTGCAGAAGGTCCAGATCTATTGTTACCGCCTCCTTGGTGCGCCCTGTCTCTGCCTCTGTCTGTTTCAGCAGCTGTTGCAGGTCGTCGACCGACAGTTCTGTGTATCCTGCCGCCAGTCGGTTCATGTACCACTTGCCAGAGCCTTTGATATCTGCCGTCCACAACACGCGACTGAGGCGACATTCGTCCAGCAGCCATGCCAGGCGTTCTGATGCCCAGCGAATATGGGCTGCCTGTCGATAGTTAGAGCCTAAGGCTATGATAACCTCATGCTTCATTTTGCTTCGGTGATGATACCATGACGATAAGCGTAGAGCAACTGACGGAGGTCGGCAATCTGACTACGTAACTCAGTACCCTTGTCTGTATCGGCCACCAACATGCGATGGGCAGAGAGTTCCACGAGTTGGGTGGTTGACTTGATATCCGTTCCTTTCTCGATAGCTTCTGACGCACTCGTAAATGGTTCATGCTGAACGAGTTGGAAGCCACGGCTATGGTAAACCAACGTGTATCCGGCAATGCCTGTCTCTGAATGGTAAGCCTGTGAGAATCCACCATCGATGACCATCAGTTTACCGTTGGCCTTGATGGGATTCTCACCCTTCGAAGCGTGTACAGGTACATGGCCATTGATGATGTGCCGATGTTCTCCTTTTACCCCAAAGGCATCGAGGATGCGGTCTACCACTTCCTCTGAGTCGCGCAACTGGAAGTAGTAGCCTTTCTCCTCCTTAAACATCGTCTTATCTGTAAGGAAGTAGCGTTCAAACGTAGCCATCTTCGACTTGTCGAAGAGGGGAGAGTCCTTGCCACACCACAGATAGAGGAAGTAGTCGCGTGCATAGAGTCGCAGTTCCTTTTCTGTATCGCTCTCAAATGCCGCACGCACCATCATGCCAATGTGATGCATCAGGTCTTTGCCGCTGTAGCACTTGCCCTTGTACAGCTCCACTTCTTTTAGTGTTCCGTCTTCGTTCAGGGGTACAGAGGCATGATAGAGCAGGTTCTGGTTGCAGATGGTATACATACAACCATGACTGAGCAACATCTTGATATGTTTCTGCAGTTTCTCGCTGGCCTTGAACGAGTGGTGCAGGCGCTCCATCAACAGATTCTCCTCGGGCGTCAGCTCGCACGGGTTCTTGGGGTCGATAGTGGGGAAATTGTTCGAACGCATCTCATACTCCTTGCCATCGATGACCAGCACACCACGCTCGTAGTCAATGTGGTCTAGCAGACAGCGGTCCAGCATGCCCCATTCCGGACGGCGTTTGAAAATCTGTGCCTCCTTCTTGAGCTGAATAATCGAGATAGCTTTGTGCATCTGTGCAGTCAGACGGATATATTTCTCCTGCATGGTGTTGCCCGCCATCAATTTAGGGATGAATTCCTCGCACGGATCGTCACCGTAGGTCTCCATAGCGAAGGTGGCCAGCGGTACAAGATTAATGCCGTAAGCATCCTCGACAGTTGCCAGATTGGCGTAACGCAACGACAGGCGTAGCACGTTGCAAATGCAGGCGTTGTTGCCAGCTCCGGCACCCATCCACAGTATGTCGTGGTTACCCCATTGAATGTCCCATGAGTGGTACTGCTTCATTGTGTCGAGTATGATGTGTGCACCGGGACCGCGATCATAGATGTCGCCCAGAATGTGCAACTGGTCGATGGCCAGACGCTGGATAACGTTACACAAAGCAATAATGAAATCGTCTGCACGACCTGTCGAGATAATAGTGTCGACAATGACGCTGACATAGGCTGCCTTATCGTTGTCATCGGTACGCTCGTGCAACAGTTCCTCGATAATATAGGCAAACTCTTCGGGCAGCGACTTACGTACCTTCGAGCGTGTGTATTTTGACGACACATCACGGCAGACGGCCACCAGTCGGTGGATGGTGATGTGGTACCAGTCGTCCAGGTCGTCCGACTCGGCAGCTTTGATGAGTTCCAGTTTCTCTTCTGGATAATATATTAAGGTACACAGCTCGCGGCGCTCCTTGTCACGGATATCGCCGGCAAACAGTTCACTAACTTTACGACGGATGTTTCCAGAGGCATTCTTGATAACATGCTTGAAGGCTGCACTCTCTCCGTGCAGGTCAGCAAGGAAGTGTTCTGTACCCTTGGGCAGGTTGAGGATAGCCTCCAGATTGATAATCTCTGTAGATGCAGCAGCTATCGTGGGAAACGAAGTCGCTAGCAGTCGCAGATAGTGCATGTCGTGCTCTGAGAATTGTTCTTTCATAGTCTTATCTTTAGGCGTTTTATATCTTCAAGTGGTTGTCTATATGTTTTCTCATGTGTCGCGTCAGACGGTCTTCGAGTGGGGGCATTGGCATGTGTCCCTCATCTAGTCCTGTCAGGTCGTAGGTCAGTTGCATGATACGTCGTGCAAACTTGTACAAGTGGCGTTCTTTCAGCGCGTCACAGAGCTGGTCTTCTGCTGTGTCGTGGTTACGCAGTTCCTTGTCCAGTTCCACAAGATGTGACAAGGTGAGTCGTTTATGCAAGGCTAGTCGGCGCAGATGGCGGAACGTGGACATAAGTCGGTCGTTCTCAGTAGCATACTGCATACCGATGGCTTCCTCAATAGTTTTCGAAGGTTCATAACCGTCGGGCTTGAAAGACGGCATCTGCTGGATGTCAAAATCAGGAGCATCTATACGTAGTACCTGCAATCCGCGACGGACGGTCTCGCTGACCTGTTCCTGATGAACATAGCAATAAAGCATGCGCCATTGGTTGTTATCGCTGATGGTGACATACGACTCACCTAACCAGCGCTCATCTCCCGTGATACCCACCTTCAGCAACTGACGCAAGGTTCTCTTTGTGCTATCTGTCATCAGTTCCCAGGTGTTGCTGTCCATGATTTTACGATACACCTGTGCCTGTTGTCGTGCCATTTCCTGTGCTGTTGTGGTGTTGGTTATCAGAGAGTTGCGGATGATAACTATCCTACGGTTCCAGTCCAGTTTGCGCAGACACTCTTCTTCCATTTTTCCCTGCACGATGACGGCATAAGCTTTGTGAATCAGACTGCGCTGGAAAAGCAGTTGCTTGGGCAATTTCTCTTTCCAGTAGCGTTGCTTCATAATCCACGGTTCCAGTTGTCCATGAGGTGTTACTACTACTCGAGTGCCCAGTTGCAAGGCCCTTCGGGCTATGCGATTGGCGGCATACAGCCAGCAGCCGTGTATGTGCAACAGGTCGTAATGCCGGTCGCGCAACGACTGAAGTGCCTCTTGAACGGTTGTTGCCGATTCGTTCTCGGCATCCGTTCTCATCTCCTCACATAGCGTCTTGACATATTCCGCGATGTTTTCGGAGGCATTACTAGCGTAGTAGTGAAGTATTCTCATGCAAACATGTTTTTGAAGAACACGGCGATGCCAAGACTCATCCGTTTGCTCATGCCAAGACGCTGGTCGAAGAGCATGATGGCCTTAAAGATAGTATCTTTATTTACGGCTATGGCATCGTACATGCCTCGACGCATGCGGAACCAGCGTCCCTTATGTCCGCCACCGCCGTAACACTCAGCCTTCAGCATGAAGTTGGTGGCTTCGTCTAGATCGTCGAACTGTTGGTGAGTCACCTCCGGTGCGCCATGCTTCAGCCGACAATAGACAGCTGTTACCTCGCCATTGGCCAGTCCTGTCAGCCACTCAGTAGAGAGGGGAGGGCGATGGATATCGGCAAAGACGACGCGTTGCGATATAGCTGCTTTCACGCCGATATTCAGCGCCAGACGCAGACGACTGTTGTTGGGTACGCTCTTGGGCAGGAAAGTAGTGTATAAGTGAGGGTTCTCCTCTTTGAGGAGCTTCAGCACGTCGGGGGTGTTGTCCGTTGACGAGTCGTCTACAACAATGACCTCGGCATGTGCGGCACCTGCCACAGTCAGAAACTGCGGCAGGTTACGCTCCAGCGTCTCGCCTTGGTCATGTGTTACGATGACCACCGAGATGGTATAGTCTCCAGTTCTTTCCACTTACTTCTTGCAGTCTACAGCAGCCTGCTCTACTGGCAGACATGCCTTGTAGTTCTCGATATATTTCTCGAAACCTGCGACGTCCTCGGCAGTAGGAGCGATGCTGACGCCTGTGTTGCCTGCGAAGACAACCTGCTCCAGGTAGTCGGCCAGGTTCTTGCCATTCTTATTGATCAGGTAGCCAGCCAGCAGGGCGATACCCCATGCACCTCCTTCGCCAGCGGTCTCCATGACGCTGATGGGAGAGTTCAGGGCAGCAGCCAGCATGCGCTGACCCACGCCAGCGGTCTTGAAGTAGCCGCCGTGACCGGTGATGCGGTCTACCTCGATCTTCTCTTCCTTCAGCAGGATGTCGTTACCAATCTTCAGCACGCCGATAGCACCATAGAGGTGGCTGCGCATGAAGTTGGCCAGGTTGAACTTATCGTTGGCTGAGCGGACAAACATCGGACGACCCTCGGCAAGACCGGTGACAGGCTCGCCAGAGACGTAGTTGTAGGCCATCAGACCGCCACAGTCGGCGTCGCCCTCCAGGGCCTTGTTGAACAGCTTGCCGTAGAGCTCGTTCATGTCGACGGGCACACCCAGCAGCTGCTGGTATTCCTTGAACAGGCCGACCCAGGCGTTGATATCACTTGTACAGTTGTTGCAGTGAACCATGGCTACCAGCGAACCGTCAGGGGTGGTCACCATGTCAATCATCTCGTAAGGCTTGCTGAGCGGCTTCTCCAGCACAATCATCGAGAACGAAGATGTACCGGCAGAAACGTTACCCGTGCGCTGCTTGACGGCGTTGGTAGCTACCATGCCCGTGCCTGCGTCGCCCTCAGGAGGACAAACGGGAACACCAGCCTTCAGGTGGCCAGAGACGTCCAGCTTCTTGGCGCCCTCGGCGGTCAGCTCGCCAGCAGCCTCGCCAGCATTCAGCGACTTGGGCAGGATGTCGAGCAATGTATAGGGCAAACCTTTAGCAGCCAGAATCTTGTCGAACTTAGCAACCATCTCGGCGTCGTAGGTCTTCGTGGCGGGGTCAACGGGAATCATACCTGATGCATCGCCTACGCCCAGCACGAACTCGCCAGTAACCTGCCAGTGTACATAGCCAGCCAGCGTGGTCAGGAACTTGATGTTCTTCACGTGCTCGTCACCGTTCAGGATGCACTGGTACAGGTGCGAGATGCTCCAGCGCAGGGGGATGTTGTAGTTGAACAGCTCGCTGAGCTCGGCAGCAGCCTTGCCGGTGTTCGTGTTACGCCATGTGCGGAAAGGCACCAGAATCTGCTGCTTCTCGTCGAAGGCCATGTAGCCGTGCATCATGGCTGAGAAACCGATGGCGGCCAACTGCTCAATCTCGCAATCGTACTGGGCCTTCACATCCTTGCGCAGGTCAGCGTAGCAATCCTGCAGGCCCTTCCAGATGATGTCGATACTATAGGTCCACAGACCGTCAACGAGTTGGTTCTCCCACTCGAAAGAGCCTTGTGCGATGGGTTTATTCTCCTGGTCGATAAGGACGGCCTTGATACGTGTGGAACCGAATTCGATTCCCAGAATGGCCTTACCGGCCTCGATGGTTTGTTTTGCTGTCATATGTAATATAGGTTTTAAATTGTTTTGACTGCAAAGTTAACAAATTCTGTGCGCATTGCCAAACTTTTCAGTAGATATTTCTTAGGGAATTTTCTATAGATTATCTCGTATTAGGCTAATACAACAAAAATTCTCTAGAGAATTTAGTCTTTATACAGCTAAGCCGTATAAAATTCTCTAGAGAATTTCCTCTGTATGACGTTCAGTCGCTTTACTTCAGCGCCTTATTCAGCATGAAGTACAGCTCGTTGTTACGAAGCTGCTGCTTGAAGTCGGCTGTAGTGGTCTGCTTGTTGATGCGCACATACTCGATGCCGGTCATCTCAGCAAAGTCCTCCCAGTACTCTTCGGTGATGTCGTAAGAGAAGGCTGAGTGGTGCGTACCACCTGCGAGAATCCATGCGCCAGCACCAATCTCGAAGGTCGGCTGGGGAACCCACAGGGCAGAAGCTACAGGCAGGTTAGGCATGGGCTTGGGCTCGATGCACTCCACCTCCTGAGAGATGAGACGGAAACGGTTGCCAAGGTCAACAACAGTAGCTTTGATACCGCGACCCACCTTTGAGGTGAACACGAGGCGGGCAGTCTGCTGCTTGCGGATGCCAATGCCGAGAAAGTGAACCTCCAACTTGGGTTTGTCGACAGCAATGAGCGGACAAACTTCGAGCATGTGGCTTTGCAGGCACGATGAGCGGTCGCCAGCGAAGTTCAGCGTATAATCCTCCAGGAATGAACAACCGGTAGGCATTCCCTGCTGGATAA
>Ga0256407_10005140_pt1 | contig 21264 bp, 14 predicted proteins | sample RumenRJG_04DNA_FD_193489 | JGI IMG/M metagenome (GOLD analysis project Ga0256407, IMG submission 193489) | Bovine rumen microbial communities from Lethbridge, Alberta, Canada - RJG_04 | ecosystem: Host-associated > Mammals > Digestive system > Stomach > Rumen | place: Canada: Alberta... | reverse complement strand
CATGGACTTTATGCGAGCCGTGAGTATTATTCTCGTAGTTATGAATGTCTATTGGTACTGCTATGCTACCATCGTGGACTGGCATATCCAGATGGGCATTGTTGACCGAATTTTGACCAACTTTGACCGAACTGCAGGACTGTTTCATTCCATCCTGTACACCAAACTCTTTTCAGTCCTATTATTGGCTCTCTCATGCCTCGGCACTAAAGGCGTGAAAGAGGAAAAGATTACTTGGCCGCGAATTGTGACAGCCCTCGCTACAGGTTTCTTTCTGTTCTTCCTCAATTGGTGGCTGCTTGATTTACCTTTCCCGTTTGTGTTTCGCACGGCACTCTACATTACCACCATCTCTGCAGGTTACATCTGCCTGTTAATGGGTGGTCTGTGGATGAGCCGTCTGCTTCAGAACAACCTCATGGATGACGTTTTCAATAACGAAAACGAATCCTTCATGCAGGAAACGCGATTACTTGAGAACGAGTATTCCATCAACCTGCCCACACGCTTCTACTACAAGAAGAAATGGAACAAAGGTTGGATCAACGTGGTCAATCCCTTCCGTGCTACCATCGTACTCGGTACGCCTGGTAGCGGTAAATCCTATGCCGTGGTCAACAACTTCATCAAACAGTCCATCGAGAAAGGCTTCTCCATGTACATCTACGATTACAAGTTCAGCGACCTCAGCACCATTGCCTATAATCACATGCTGACCCACATGGACGGCTACAAGGTCAAACCCAAATTCTTCGTCATCAACTTTGATGACCCTCGCTGCAGTCACCGCTGCAATCCTATTCACCCAGACTTCATGACCGATATTTCCGATGCCTACGAGTCTGCCTATACCATTATGCTCAACCTCAACCGTACTTGGGTACAGAAGCAAGGCGACTTCTTCGTCGAGTCCCCAATCATCCTCTTTGCAGCCATCATCTGGTTCCTGAAACTCTATGATGGAGGCAAGTACTGCACCTTCCCTCATGCTGTTGAATTTCTGAATCGCAGGTACGAGGACATCTTCCCGATTCTCTCCAGCTATCCCGAACTGGAAAACTATATGTCCCCGTTCATCGATGCATGGCAGGGTGGTGCTGCTGATCAGTTACAAGGCCAGATAGCATCTGCCAAGATCCCTCTGTCTCGAATGATTTCCCCTCAGCTCTATTGGGTGATGTCAGCCAGTGAGTTCACGCTTGACATTAACAACCCACAAGAGCCGAAAATCCTGTGTGTCGGTAACAACCCCGACCGTCAGAATATCTATGGTGCAGCCCTCGGACTCTATAACAGTCGAATTGTCAAACTCATCAACAAGAAGGGCATGCTCAAATCCTCTGTTATCATCGACGAGCTGCCGACCATCTACTTCAAGGGCCTCGATAACCTTATCGCCACTGCCCGAAGTAATAAAGTTGCCGTATGTCTCGGCTTTCAGGACTTCAGCCAGTTAGTCCGTGACTATGGTGACAAAGAGGCGAAAGTGGTTCAGAACACCGTCGGCAATATCTTCAGTGGTCAGGTAGTAGGAGAGACAGCCAAGACCCTCTCTGAGCGTTTCGGAAAAGTCCTCCAGAAACGCCAGTCCATGACCATCAACCGTCAGGACACATCCACCTCCATCAACACCCAGATGGATAGTCTGATTCCTGCCAGCAAAATCTCCACACTTACACAGGGCATGTTCGTCGGTGCCGTCTCAGACAATTTCGATGAACGCATCGATCAGAAGATTTTCCATGCCGAAATTGTGGTTGATAGTGCCAAGGTTGCCAAAGAAACGAAATCCTACAAACCCCTCCCCGTCATCACCGACTTCCGTGACGAGAATGGCAATGACTGCATGGACGAGATGATTATGCAGAACTACACCCGCATCAAATCTGAAGTCCGTCAAATTGTCGCCACTGAGCTGGAGCGTGTCAAGCAAATCCCCGACCTCGCCCGCTTCATCAAATCCGACAACTGACCTTCACCCCTATATACACCGAGAGCCGAGAATGCACATCCGCATCCTCGGCTCTCCCTCTTAATTCTAAATTGTCAATTGTCCATTGTCAATTTCAAAATTACAGATTTTGTATGACTCCCCGTCCTATTCCCGTCAGCTTTTCCATTTGCCTAATCGAAGCCCCGTTCTGCAATAGCTGCTTTATCGTCTTCAATTTCTCGTCCCTTGGAATAGCCTTAAACTCATCCCATGTTGTAGCCGTCGTTAATAGCCTGACCATACCCAGCACCTGTGTTTCTGTCGGCTTCGGTGCCCTATATTCCTTCGGTTCCAGACACTTCGTCCCCTCTGGCAGCGGCTTGCTCAGTAACTCTCTCCACTGCTCATCCGTCACGTTGTGACAAGCGTCAGGCTTCTCGCATACTATGGGCAAATCACTTCCCAGCCCCACATACTCATGCCAGCTGCTCCATGCCCATTCATCCAACGCCTCCGTCATCCCGTGACGTATTGGCTCCTGGTGCACATACCGCATCACCACATCCATCCGTTCCTCATCATTAATCGGCTCACTATAGTACCGCCTGCGATACAATGGGCCATAGCTATTGTACTTACTCGAATAATACCTTGAGTATAACTGTGAAATACTCTGCATAATCGCACTCACTTGGTATTTTTCCTCCTTCACGATAAGTCTGAATTGTTTCGGTGTCAGACAGTAAGCATACGTATGGAAATACAGCCTGTCTGGTTCGTCATCTTCTGCCCAGGCCTCTTTCATCAACCTGCCCAAATACTCAACGAACACCTGATAATCCTCATCATCGTGGAACAACTCATTGTTACCTGCACCCTGCGCCAGCACATGGTACATGCCTATTCTTGATTTCTCTCTCCTAATTATTGACATATTCTAATTCGTTAAATTCGATTAATTATTTCCGCATTATCTGTTTGCAGAGGAGTTTATACACCGGGCGCTCTGCGTTATACCTTTTGTAGTCAGCCAAGACCTCTTCAAGCTGCAGCCATTCAAGAGAATCCGGAACGAGTGTTGACTGCCGTCTGGCGACAACACGCATGAACTCTTCGTAGCGTCTCTCGTTGGTGGCCATGTCAGGCTTCCACTCACAGAGCAGGTGGTAGCAGCTGACGAGGGCATCGACTTCGGGAACAGGGTTGGCCACAAGCTGAAGGTAGCAGTCGAAGATGCTACCGTTGATGCGATTCCTATAGGTCGTGGCCTTTCGTCTGTTGCCGAAGGCTACATTGAGGAAGCCTGTCTGGAGGACAAACCGCTGGAGACTGAAGTTATCAGAGAGTGACAGTCCCTGCCACGCTCCTCCACCCTGAGCGTCTAACTTTTCAAGCCAGTTGTATAGGGTCTGAAGCCATTGACTGCTGCCTGCGGTTTTTCTGGTCGACCTCTCGCCAGGCATGGGCATGTAGCGGCAGAACTGCAAGCGGTAGGCGGGCTGACCGCTAAAGTGGTTGTCATAGAGCCTGTCGCACTCTTGCTTCATGGCCTGCATGAGCAGATGGCCGTCGCAGCCAGCTACATGGTACATGGCTTCAAGAATGGACTCGCTGAGATTGGTCTCAAAGCGACTATTGAGCAAGTCGAAAGCAGCAGCTATCCACTGCGGATCCATCCTCGAGAGCGCCATTCCGCCCATGCAGCGCAGCCGCTGTGTGTCGAGCAAGGGGTCAGGACGGTATTCTTCCCTACGCGTTTCCGTCAATTTAATATAGTCGGACGGCATGGATGCTCCACTCTCTATGGTAACCAGGCGATACGTCTGTTGGCCGTCGGTCAGCTCGTTGACCATCTCCTCCGTATGGGAAACGCAGAAGACCTGGTCATCTATGGCTTCATCCATCAGCTGTTTCTGTCGGAGGGACTGTCTTTCTTTCTTTTTATCTTTCCAGACAATGACCTGCTTGGCGTATCTGTACAGGCGTCGCAGGGTAGGCGGCACATTGTCATGCTGCTGCACATAGCGCTTAGCGGCGGTACGGTAGTTAAGGATGTGTGTGACTACAAACATGCTCAGAAAAAGGTATGCCTCACCACAAGTGGCAGCGGCCCTCTTCCCGTGCAGCTCCTTGTGTATCTCCAGGGTGAGCGCGTCGATGGTTGCCTCATCGTGACGCAGGTAGGCACTCAGGAGTAGCAACGACGTCATACGGCTATTGATGGTAGCATCACTAGTGTCCGTTCTGCCAAGGTCTATAATCTCCCCGTAGAGCATACGCAGTTCTTCTTCCGGCATCAGCCCTGCAGGGTCTTTCGTCTTCCTTATAGCATCGATGACACACTGTTCGAGGTGTTCCATGCGCTGTAAGTAAATGCTGACATCAGTAAAAAGTTCGCTCATGGGGTAAGATTCTCTTCGTGTTTCTTGAGCCATAATCTTTAGTTTTTTGCCCCCGCTCGGCTTTGCCGCTTGCAACCATCGGGACGCAAGAGAGGTACAACAATTTGCGGTTATCTCAACAACTCTAGGGTTGGGCAGAATGACTGCTTACGCAGACATTATTCTATACCTCGCCATATTCAATTATAATGTCTTATAATCGGAGCCGCCTCACGCAGTAACCTGTCAAATACCCTATGCATGTTGCCAATATCCTTGTCTTTCATATACTCCGTAAATGAAATCAACATTTCAAATGGTTCATTTCCTGCATTGGCACCATTAGGATTAACATGTTTGTAATATTGCTCAAATGTGGCGACCATACCATTCTTATTTAAATAGTCTGCATATAGTTTCAACGTAGCCACATCCATCAAGACAAGAGGCTTTACGTTTTCACTTCGCAGCCCACGTTTGGCACACTCTTCACGCAACATATACTCCAAAACAGTATGTATTCCTCGCATAGAGTAAACGGGATTATCAACAACCAATACTGGATAGATTACAGATTCCTCCTTAACGTTATCAAAGAAGAAAGCCCCTTTTTGTATAGCTTCTACACTATCCAGCAACTGCGTAATACCTTTGTGCTTTCCCTTGTCATTCTCAAAGAATTTCTTTTTTATATCCTTAAATAGCTTTTCAGCATTTCTGGACTCTTTTACCTTTGCGTTGGTGAGAGAGTCTTTATACTCAAAGATAATACAGCCTTCAGGTACTTTCACATAATAGTCAGGTGGCACAATACCATCAGTATTTGTTCCTTCCCTTTTTGTTTTTTCAAGCATAGCATCACATTCGCTACCTGACACTGCTTTCAGCGTATTTGAAGGCATACAATGCTTTACATATCCCTCAAACATGAACTTCTGTGAAAACTCGGTAGTATAATATTGTCTGAACTCATCATCATTCAAAAAGCCAGCATCCTTACGCAAACTCCTCAATTCAAAATAAACGCTGTTATAAATGTGCTCAACAACAAAAGTCAAATTGGTAATTGCGTAATGGTGCTTTTTCATTCGAATATAGGGTTTCCCTCGAAAAACCATAAGGTCTGGGTTATCCGTTTCCGATATAACTGCATCCTTTTCAATACAACTCCTCTCTATGACACGTCTACCTTTCCTCCCATACTTGCTATCACCTTTTATCATCAACAATCCGCTCTTCTCATGTAAATAGTGGATTGTCATAACATGAGGGATGATGTATTCAGCCCAATTCCCTATATGAAAATGCGCAAGGAACCTACTCCTCAAGGCCTTTATCCGCTTGTCTTTAGAACGGAATAGAAACATGAACAGCGTTATACTCTTGGTTAGTTGCCTCCTGAAAGCATCATGAAGATCCAATGATTCCACATCTTCATTGGCATAATTGTAAGCCAGATATAGATGTGCCAATCGCAAATCTAATGGTTCTGACATGTGCTTTTCGCCGTCATAGTCTGACTCATACACATCTTCGTTAACTCTCAAAAGAGCTCTCGAATAATCCTTCTCAATCAGGGGACTCCAATCTTGTTTTGCTTCTGGTTCTACAGAGAAGAACAATCGTTGAAACGACATTATTGCAGCCTTGCCCGTAGCGACGAAATTGCCTTTATAGCTTTCAGGAAGTCGTTTTACTGCAGCTGAATGCCTGTTTATAACATCTTGTGTAAATACAGGGTCTCGGTCTGACAGGAAGAATCTAACAAAGTCGAATTCATTTTTTCTTGGGTCCAGGGAGTTGTCAAAAAACGGCATACCATTTAGCCTCGACACCATATTGGCTGTGAGGTTGCATAGGTCTTCACGCCTCAATCCCTTAATAAAAACCTGAGCATCTGGCAAATTATCTGCCTGCTCTGGATAGAGGTCACTATATTGTATGACTCGTTTTATCTCCATTACCTTCTTTATCTTTAGGCCTAAACATCGTTAACCGTAAAATACACAAGAATACCAACGTGGCCTGTATTATTCCATAGTCCTGTGGAATATAAAAAGCATGAGCCACATCGTTTCTGATATTATGTCCTTTGGCAGTAAATACATATTCGAAGAACTCTATGTCCTCATCTCTGAATATCTCACGCAGGCAGGGTTCGCGAAGCAATGAATCGAGCAAAGCTTGCGACATGTTGTTATCACGCCCTACTTTCGTCACATGCCCACCATAATCGCCTACCATGTCTCTCAATATACCCTCAAAACGTATTGAGAGCAAATCGACAGGTATGCGCCAATCAGTAGGTTTTCCCTGCAAATAACGATTATACTGCTTTATTAGAGCCTCAATACCGTAATCTATTTGCGAATACCAAGAGGCGACTACCACTTGGTTAGAACGTGCATACTCGATCGGGAACCCAAAGCAAGTGTTCTTCAAGAACCATTTCTTCAACTTTCCATAAGTCAGTAGCTTTGTCTTAACGGCTGTAATTATCACTCCTATCACAGTATTCCTGACGATATTCATCAACCATATATCATACTTCTGACGCAGTTCAAAGTCATCACCCGCCTTTCTACTATTTCCGTTGATATCCACAACCTTGCTTACAAATCCAAGATCTTCCATAGTGGTATCTCTTTCTGGCATCCGCTCGTGCATCTGCTTGTAGGAGGGGAACAGAAATCTCATAGGGCAGGAAAGATTCAAAAGAAGCCAACTCAGTTTTCCTTCAAGAAGATCCTTTGCCAGGTTCTCAAAATACTTAACTACCTGTTCATCTGTTTTCTTTTCAATCTTGAAATGCGGTATTACCACCTTTTTCTTGTTCTCTCTAAACACTTGTTCTGCTCTATTCCTTTTTTCTATCAGCCCTGCTTCCTGATAAAACGCCATTGCTTTTTCAAGATGACTTTCGTTCATCAGTGGAATAGCAATATTATTTGGTTCCGTAGCTGGGTCTTTCAACTGCTCCATTTCCATATCACCTAACGCCTCATAAAAAAAGGTAATGTATAGCTTTGCCTGTCCTTGGAACTTTGAGGCGAAAGACAAGCCCAACTTGCAACAGTTCTCGCGCCATCCATCTTTGGCTAATGGGAGCAATTCCTTACACAAGCAGACTATCTTCTCGGCATCGCTGGCAGGGAAGAACGCCTGCTCTTTAGCAGCTCTTAAGCATACTAGCTTTGTACGATAGCCATAATCAGATTCCAACAGCCCCCAGACCAGTTCTGTTGCATCCTTATTCCTATACTTAACCCTTTTGACCAGCGACATCAGAACCTCTATTGCGTCATCGGCATGATGTGGATAATCTTCTTTATCGTCTGGCAACAAGGTTTCAATAACTCCCATTAAGGCATCAATAGCTCGTTTGGCATAACGATTATCGTTGGCGGTCAACAAATGAGCAAAATAGTTATATCTGTATTTCAGCAGCAGATTATTCGTGGCATTTCCACGCTCATCAAAATAGGCAATGGCAAAATCTTTATCAATAGGGCAATTCTCATCTTCAACCAATCGCTCAACTTTCCACCATGTTAGTATCTCCATCCGAGCCTTCGGCCACTCCTCTGGTGAAAAAGCGTCATACGAGTACACGCTGTCTATGTGCTCGTCATCCCTCTTCGTCTCAAGGAATTCATATAGTTCTGCTAAAGTTGCCATAGTCGTTCTCTTATATTACGCTTTCTTTTGTTCCATCACCTCCATTGCCCAGCTCTCATTCCAGAAGTTCTCCGTACCTGTAGTTACAAAACTCCCTCGAAGTAACTCCACAAAATGCTCTTGGCTCTTTGCCGCTCTTATCATGTAGTATATCTGCTCCATGCTGTAGAATCGGCAGAAGAATGTTGGTCTTTCACCAATCTTCTTATAATAATCAGTAATGTCTGCTAAGGCATCGTTGATTTTATCAAATGCTTCCAAAATACTCTTTTGATCATCGGGATTATGAACAGTATCTGCTGGATCAAAGGTAGCATTAATCTTTGTTCCGACAAGGCTCTTGATGATATTCGAAAGCACTATCTTGTCCTGCATAGGGCCATATTCCTTCAATGTCATCGTAACCTTCACCACGTACCGTTTCTTCTCAACCTCCACCACAGCGTCATCCTTAGAAGGCTCTTTCAGTTTGTCTTTCCACTCATAAGTATGAATTTCACCAGTCTTCCCATTGGTCAATGTAATCGGACCGTAGTTCTTTACGCCATTCTCTAATCGAGCACATTGCATCTGCGACTCGATAAACTCCCACAAGTCTCCCCAAATATAATAGTCATCACCAGCCTGTGCTTTCAGGCTCAGTGACTTCTTCTTGCTTTCTATATAGACATCCATCCTTTTCCCTTCAACAAGAAAATCGACTTCGCCATCTATCCCGTTGTAGGAATACTCGCCAGTATGCGCATTCAAACCATGTGTACACATCTTGTTATAGATAAAACCCTCTATCACATAGCCTATATCTTTCGCCAATACTTTATCCTTGTTAGTTCTGATGAGATTATAGATAGCCTCATACCAGTTCCACACAACAAGTGGCCTGGGTAGCAGGATATAATCATCATCCGTTTCCACAATAGGATACCGAACCCCATTCAACTTGTTGAAATCATCTGGTGTATTGAAATCTGCATTCAATTCCTCTGCCTTAATGAACATTTGGGGTTCTATTCCTTCCTTATAGGCTTCAAGCAACTTACTCGCCTTACTTCCCTTTTTGATGTGGATACACTCATCATTGCTTGAAGCATCCATAGCCCAGTTTATGATACACTGAGCTTTTGTGAGCTTATCTCGTAACAGTTTATCACAACGCTCATCCCGCATTGTTTCCCTGCACAAAAATCTACACCAAGCAAGGGTGAATGATACGCCCGATTGTGGCAGCGTATAGAGATTGAAGCGCAGAATCATTTCATGCACCACCCTCACTACATCATCCGCTTTGAAAATGATGTCACCCCATATTTCAAATTTCTGAGAGTCATAGACGGCTATGCAGTAGTCTTTCAATACTTCCTTCAGTTCCTCCCATTTATGGTGTAGTCGATAGCCAGTTCCCTTATCCTTCAGATGTTTCAAGCATAGGTTAAACAGATATCCGTATGGAAGTTCTAATTCTACAAAGGTAGGCATTGGTTGATTCCCCTGATGCGGAACAAGGTACCTACCTATATCTTTCTTATACGGCAATTCTGCCAACAACATCTTCAGTGCGTTCTCTCCTCCAATCTCACTCATCAGTTGCTTAATACAGCTGTATACACCATCCAATTGGTCAAACACAAGGTCACAATCATTTACGGAGAGTTTTACACCTAAAGCAGTCAACCGTTTGGCTGCTTTTGCTCTTTCACGCTCCCTTGTCCTAACAAGCTCTTTAGTAAAAGCATCTGTTTTGGGGTACTCAGGCAACGACTTGGCATAGGCTATCACATCCTTCCATACCTGCGAACCCCAATCTGCTATTCGTGGAGTACTACCATTAAAGTGTTCGCTTATCTTTTCAAGAATATAATAATATGGACTATAATCCTTCGTATCATCAATGATAGACAGATAAATGAATCCTGTGCGAAGTTTCTTAAACTCAACAAAGGACACACCCTCATCACCATCAGGAGTCAGCGCGTCCTTAATCTTCACTCGCTCTTCCTTGTTGGCATTCCCTCGAGGTCCGTCTTGTCGTACCTCGGCAGGTATCCCGTCACATAATATAATAAACTCCGAAGTATCCATCTTCAACTATTTCTTCTTGAATATCTTTCCCACCTCTCCATTTATCATCTGGAGATAGATGTCATGCTTAAATTTGTATAGCATATACTTACCTGAACTTTCGTCACTGAAGTTATACCCCATCAAAAGCATGGGTGTCGGTTGTAGCCAGAATTTCCTCATACCCATCTTCTCATAGAAGAACTTGGCTTTCGATGCTAATATCATCATCTGCCTGTACATACTCGCAGCCTCAACATTGTGACACTTATAAAACTCCTCAGCCTTCAGGTAGTCATTATATCCTTTCTTTAAATCATGGTTTCCTTTATAATCTACTTCAACATCAAAATTGTCATCTTTGTTGTAAGATGTCCCTTTCAATACATATTTAAACTCCACCTTACTCGCATCAAACTGATAAGGGTATTGTATAAGATATTGAACCCCTGCAGGGTCAATCCTGATGGGATCATTATCGCCCTTACAGTCCTTCATATTACAGGTCTGGCATGAGGGTATTAAATTCATAAAACTCAGCGCAAAAAATGGGTATTTGCTTTTCGGAAGAAAATGGTCTATCTGCGGTTTCACCACAGTCTTGTTACCCAGCTGCTGAACACTATAGATAAAAGCCCTTCCGCAATATGGGCATATCCTCAGATTCAGAAGACTTACAAATTTGCTTTTGTCGAACACCTTGCTATGGTCATCATATTCTCCATCATAACCATGATTCAAAAAAATATCCGTCAAGATGGTATTGAAGTGATCAAAATTCCGTGTTACATCAGTCCTCAACGTGGTTCCTCCATTCTCATGTATCTCGTATTGCTTCAGGGTCAAGCTTGAAAAAACGTAGTCTTCTGGATAACCGAGGACAGCAGCTTCATTCTTCAAATCAACAATTATCAAGAGAAAGTCGCTCATATTCCCAAGCATCAGATTCTTGAGCTCATTCTCCGTATTGTAACGACGCAGGAAAACATCCGTCAGACTGCCTGGTGTAATCTTTGCGATCAAATCAAGTTTCTTCGACCTGCACTTCACCTTCACATCCGATATGTTATCGTTCAACCAATCATCTATTCTGTCCAAAATAGACTTCTTGGCCCTTTTGAAGAATTTCTCTAACTCAACCTGAGATGGTTCCGACAATCTGTACATCTCCTATTTCCTCCTTCTGTCATCCAAATATTCTTTTATTAGGGCATCACCAACAATGGCCATTTCGTCATCTTTGATAATCTGATGTCTGTTGCCTTTCTTTATCAATTCTCCTAACCGTTTCGACGATACTGCACCCATAGCATTCTCATCCAAGAAGAAACTGCTTTTCATCAAGTCGTAAAGGTTGGCTCCAAAGGTCTGCGGCTTGTCTTTTTGATCAGGTAGCCCTTCTTTCATATACAGTGTATTCTCTACCAGAATATCCGAAAGCAGGAATGGAGAATGAGTTGCTATCAGAATGTGTATGGATTTCAGTGCTTCTCCCTTGTTCTTGCACCACGTCAGACACTTCAACAGCATATTCATAAAGTCTCTCTGGTATTCCGGATGATAGTACAGTTCAGCCTCATCAAAAATCAGGTTCACGTGCTTGTATGGCACTCTGTTCTCATCGTTTACAATACTCTGTATGTTCATCAGATGATAGAGAATGTACGAGAAACTATAAAGCATCTGGCGCTCACCACTGCTCATCCTTGAAATAGAAATAAACTCTGATGTCGCCACGCTATTCCTTTCACCGTCCTCCTGCTTATGCTTCACAAACGAGAAATCACTGTCAAAGAATGCTGGTGGCAATGATTCCATTGCCTCCAAATAGTCATCTACCTGCGCTCCATCCATATAAACATCCAGTGGTAATTCTATGGGTTTTCGTTTCGCAGTGTCTTTTATCTTCACTTGCTCATCAATGGTGTCCCTTATCTTTACAGCATTCTTCACATACACACGTTCATAGAAATTCAGTGCCTGAAATATCTTGGCCGTTATATGGTTGTTCTCTTTCAGTATCTTGTCAATGAGTTTGCCCGCAAGTTTGGGCAATTCAATTTCCAAATATTGTTTTCCCGTTGCAATGCCGGTTTTCGAGTCTGGCACCCATGTTTGTGCCTTTTCTATAACTGCGTCCAACTTCAGAACCTTTCCATAATCAGTATATACCGATGCTATCTTCATCGATTTTTCTACCAGATAATAGCGTAGCATATCCAGTGCTTTTCGGCCTCTATACCCCTTCAATTCTTCTGAATATCTTTCTACCCATGCATTGCCTAGATGGTAGGCTACCTTCTTTTTTATATCATTTGGAATTTTCTCTTCGTTGAAGTAATTATCACCAGTCCACTCATCATTATACTCTTTACTATAGTTAGGATTGATGGCAAACGAAATGTGCCACGGTTCATAGCCTTCAATAAACTGTTGCTTTTTAACATGACTCAGTAGTGCCATTGCCATAACCCTTTGCTTGGCCAAATCGTTCTCATTCTCAATATCAATCTGGCCTTTCTTTCTTTTAGGCACAAGAACTAAAGGACACAGATAGGCATCATTCTTATGGAACAGTCTGGTCAGCCATTCTCCAGTATTTGTCTTACTAATATAGTATTCATTCTCATTGAAGGCGTATGCGCTATAGTTAGAGACCACGGTATAGAAAAATGGTTCAAGTAAGGCTTTAAAATCTTTACCATGTTTATCCAATAGATCTTCAAACTTCCGCTTGGATGCGATATGCAAAGTCACTTCTTTATCCATGCAGCCTATGCAATACACCTTTCCATCCAGTTCGTAGTATAGGTCTGCTCTTACTCCATCAGTCCTTCTCACACCGCTACGTCTGTTAGCATTGCCGTTTACAAGAACACGGTATGCGAAGTTATTGATGACCCGAATCATAATGTCAAGGAAGGTTGATTTACCCCATCCGTTCTTACCCACAATAGCTGACACCGTTATTTCAGGCAGTCCGTCATAAATTTGATATAGCATCTTCTGAGTGCTAGACACATTTGGCACGGGCATATACCTATTCACTTCGGGTGTTGGCACATCACCCAAAGGATACCATCCTGGCTTTAATGTTTTAATGATATGTGGAGACATCTCCTTTACCATCATTCCCAGAATCCTCATATTCTATGCATATTGGTTTTTATGTTTATTCTCTACAACAAGTGCAAGTAGTTCCCTAAACATACTCAGCCTTGGTTCTCTAAGTTCCCCGGCATTCATTTTCTTCCGGTTGTTCTTCAGCCAATTCAGCATATCGTGTTCTTCAATGCGATGACGCGAAGGATTTCTGTGGTTGGACTCTATGAAGTCAACCACCTCATTATATTTCGTTAACCATCGCTCGTCTTGCGTCATTGTCTATTCCTTATCAGGTTCAAAATCAGATGCAGGGAAACTTACGGGTATCGAGAACTAATCTTTTACCTTCTAAACTTCTCCGCTCTTCACCTCTCCACCTTAACCAAAACACCTATATCCCGATGTACGCCCATTTCTTTTAGTGCACCCATCAGTAGCTTCGTGTTTATTCTCACATCCGTACTGGCAACATTAGCGAACGTCATTCTGATTTCCGATTCCTCTGCAACCGTCCCTTCATCTATTCTGATAAATACAGTAGCCCCTCTTTTCACACCATAGTCTATCAGGCTCAATATGCTGCCTACTAAACGCCTGAACATCCATTTTGTCCGCACTTGTGTTGTGTCATGTATGGAACATCTGTAGCAACCATCAGTGTCATCTTCCATCTCCATAAAGGGTAGTTTTTCTATAATCAATGCGAATCCATCTTCCACATTTACAGACACATTGGCATCACCAGAGTCCACTATCACCCTTACATGATAGCTCGCATCATACTTATACCCTTCATCCTCTATCGACAATTCAACCTCTGTAGGATCGCTAAAATAATCATCTACCGACATCATTACCTCTCTTGATTTTGAAAAGTTCAGCAACCACCTCTACCATCGAATGGTAACAATCCGTCACCAGCAGAAGCATCTTGCCGTTACGTGTAAACTCTCCGATGATACTACTATCAAACACCTGCTGCCTATGCCATGGATTGCAGTTCACAAACGCACACTCAAAAAATCCATCCGTTCTGTCCGTCATCTTTTCAGGAAAGCACTTATTGCTTCCATGATGCGGCACCTGCATCATACATACCTTTGTTCCCTTCGAGTATATATCAAGTATCTCCGTCACTCTTTGCTTCACCTCGTCATACCCATTACCCTTCAGGTTAGAGTCCCCGGTATAAAAACAAGTAGGTGCTGCTTTTCCCGTTAGGTTTATCTGATGCCAGATGTTAGTATTACAAACAACATCTACAGCAGGAAACGACAGCATAAACAGCGCATTCACGTTGATTCTCGTCACGCCGCCTTTCGTCTTACCGATAGTCTTGTATATATCCCTGAGTTCTTTCCGCTTCGCCAGTATCTCGCAAGGGTCATCCAGTTTCACTTTACCTTTTACCTTCCCTTCAAACACCTTTTGTAGCGAACTCTGGTCTGGCAGCATAAACGGATAGTAGTACCATAACACTTTATCAAGTCTTATCACATTTTTCCCACCAAGAGTTATGTTTCCGTCAAGCTTATCTATATCTATCGGTTCCCCCGGTCTGTTTTCATCGATATCTTCATCAACTCCGACTACCTGAGCCCCGATATTGAACATTCGCATGATGAACCGAGACAATGAAGGATAATCCTCATCCATTACCATCAGCAGATAAGGATACTTAAACGGTATTACCACCTTCGTATCTTTATCAATCTTTGTTTGGCTCTGTAACACCATCAGTTTGTTCACATGATCCTCGTCAAAGTGCGAAATAAAAAGCAAGTCTATATGAGCATTCTTCTCAAACGTATTCCTTATCTCATACTCCACGAGATTTGGCAGGCTGGTAAAGCTCCCGCAGTCATACGCCACGTTGAAAACCGCTTTTCCAGCGTTATCAAAGAACTGCTCCGTGAAGAACGCCCCTTGCCCTACTGGATGTAATACCCTCTTAAAAACCATATTCTTTACTCCCTTTTGTCACTATGCTCGTCGGTTTTTCAATTAACCTCTATCACCAACGCTCTATCCATTACACCCATATTGCTTCTCACATAATTGTCCTTGACTGAAATACCTATACCAAAACCCATCATTCTTGCTGTTCGATATAGGCAATCAAGAAAACCATTATCCTTCGCGGGATTCCCGTCTTCAAACCTGAATGACAGAAATCCCGAATTCATCACTGGAAAGAAAAGAATCTCATCATCATTTAGGTTGGCTGCAATTTGACTAAAATTTATATGTACATCTCCATGTCCTTGATTCTTATCATGAGTGGCATAAACCGCATCCACAAAGATGAGCTTTTTCCCTTTGGTCATGAGTTCTATCATTTCACTCATAGGACATAATGTGTATTGATTAAGATTATTCTTCTGTATATATGAAGCTAAAGATATCTTCAGAGGGTCAATTTTAAAATAATGCATCGCTAATTGCAATCTAAATCTCAGATATAAATCATTAGAAGCAATAGAACTCAATTCCTCTACCTGATTATTCACCCAAGATTCAATAATTCCTTTTGATGCTTTCAACTCACCGCCATTTCTCTTGGCGCCATCAGGCACATGGTCTAAAACACCAATCCAATATTCTCCGGATCTTGAATGATACGCAGACAACAACCCTCCAATAGTACTGCCGCCTAAGAAATCATTAACAGGCAGGAAACGAGTTCCAATAGCGGCAAGTCCCGCCATTGAATGACGTTCATCATAAATATACTGCAATCTATTGTAGTTTGTTTCAATAAAAGTATCTAAATCCACGTCGTTTTGATAGTCAGCAAACGACAATGCTCTCAACCAGGCTTTTTTATCCAAATCATGTGCATCAATACGATGATGTACTCTAACCATCTCATGGTCAAATTCTTGGTAATAAACATCAACATCCAATCCGGCAACCAGCGTACTTAGCATAGCAGAAAAAGGCACTTCTAAATCAGACTCCTCCATTCTGTTTCGCTTAGCCAGATACATGGTTGGCCATTTCTTATACTTATCACTAAGTGTCAACTTCACAACTGTTGAATAAAAAGTTGATGTACTTATACAATTAGCAAAGATGGGAGCCAATGTAATCCCATTTGGGAATTTAACCTTATGAGCTTCTTTAAGACCCTCAGTGTATTTTCTCGATTCCACCTCAACAGATTGAGCTATTGAAAACACCGAAAAGAATCCTATTCCATACTGTCCCACCGATTTGAATCCTGCTGTCTTCAAGCCAGGGAACTCAATATTTACATTATCCCCGTGCCAAAAACTGTTACCAAAGTCTAACAAAGAGCGGGATATTGTGTTATACGACATACCAACACCATCGTCTGTTACGCTCAATATCACATCATCCCCACTATTACAAATCTTCACGCAAATCCTACCAATACATTCATCCTTCTCCATCAGTCTCCGAGCATGGATGGCATCGCGTGCGTTTTGAATTAGTTCCCGAAGAACAATCAATTGCAAGTCCTCTTTGCCATACAACTCTTTACCGCCTAAAGTAGATATAAGGTGAGCTACATCACTGATATGAACATTAACATCGCTCGGCATCCAGCCTCTTGTTTTAATATAAGATGCCAACGCCTTTCTAGATTTTGCTCCAGCAACGCTCTTCACTTGGAACTGTTCTTGTTCCGATAATATGTCCTGACATTTGTTCAATTCTTCCTCAACTACTTTCACGGCATCATATGCCACGTTCCAGGCAGCAAAGTCCTTCTCTTCAAAATCATGGGTCGAGGTGAATACTATTCGTGTATTGTCATTTACATCTAAGGCTATTCCCATGCGGTTTTGAGCCACCCAGTGATCTTTCGATATGCCATTTAGCCGTAATAATCTAAACAAATAATCCGGTGCTCGTCCTGAATCAATGGCCGCTGCATCAGCACATCGCAAGATGCAGGCAAGTTTTCGCGGACATATAGTCCAATCCACAGATAGAGAAGAAAGACCATTCACTTGCGAAGGCAAGGATAATATTTGTTCTGTTTCCCAATGATGGCTTGAGGCTATCTCTCCTATTAGTTGACTAAAATGATTCCTCATTTCGTCATCAGATAGCAAGTAATATTTATTACCGTCCAAACTATCGAACGGGCGACATAGTATCTCTCCGCACTTTTTGGCATGAAGCTGTCTGATAATATTGAAATCAAGCTTTTGCTTGCCCTCTTCGGTATCAAACTCCGTACCAACAATATCCTGATAGCTATCTTTCCATTCTATGGTATCCCTCAGAGCATCCTTTCCGCCAAAGGCCTTATAACTCAAGATAGAATCATGTACAAGAAATGAGCAACCGAGAATAAATCCTTCTAACGGATTAATGTGATAGTCATCACCTGTGATTAGGCTGGCTATACGCCACAAGCTATCCACATGCTTCACACTATGATCTGTCAGATTCGGGAAGTCCCTACGCACCTCATCCAGCAACCCCTGTGTATGGTCACGCATAATAAGATAGGATGTCCTAAGGCGCTCAATAGATTGGTCGCCATTTATTCCTAAAGTCTTTTTCCATAGAGATGTATTCTCGTAATCCATATTCTTCTCGGTCTTTATATTTTATTTCTTTGTCACTGTCCTCGATGGTTCCGCCATTAAGTTTATCTCATACTTTCCATCTCCCCCTCCACCATCTTCATCAGCTTCGGCATTATCAACTCTATCTGCCGACACTTCACCTTATTATAATGGTAATCGATATCATCTAGGAGAATAGTAGCCAACTCTTCAGGCATATCACCGCCAAAACCTGCAGTTACAACAGAAATGGCAGCAAGCCTACGAGAATCCTTTTCTTCCCGAAAATATGACGACATCAGAATGGTGGGCAGCATCTCATACAAGATATTGCAATAATGCAAGAGATCCGAGAAATAATCATCATCCTGAAGAAACGCATCAAGCATTTCCTCTTGGTATTGACGAAGCAAGAGGAAGAACTTCGCCTTTCTAAGCTTGCTCTTAAAAAACTGTGGCAGCGTCATAGTCCAATAGAGTGCATGTGACAGCACAATCCTATCCTCAGAACGATGGTGATAGAAAAGACGATCCTCTTCCGATGACCACGATTCATGCAGTTTCTGCTCCATTTGAGCAAACTTCTGTTTACGTATCTCCTTCAGTTCATTTTTATCCATTTTGCAACCTTCTTCTAAATGCCATAATCATAGTTCATCCTAATCCTAATTTCCTGCGGTAGAACGCAGTTACTTTCCTGCCAACGATTGGTTTTATACTCGAAATATAGCGGCCTATCTCTTCTATCTTTAGTTTATAATCCTCGCGACTCTCTGCATCTGGATAGCAACTCAGTTCATGAATAGACAGCTCTATCTTTCTTAACTTGACCATCATCTCAACGGTTTTGAGGTTCTCTTCAGTTATGGCAGGAAACTCACGATTCACATGGTTTTCAAATTCATTATCTGGCACAGCCACCAATTCCTCCATCTTTGACGCAATGGCATATAAGAAATCTGCTCTGCGAAAATGGGTAGCGAATCGGGACTTTTCTTCAAGAGGCAATTTCTCTAATAGGGATTTATAAGGCAACAATTCATCGTGGAGATCATTGATTTCCCGAAAACCACCTATGAACATCTGATCTTTACAGTCTTGAATCCTATTCGCTAAATCATGGCCTAGCACCTTGAATTTGTCCATCGCTTGTGTAATAGAAGTCAGTTCTTGGATCAGTTGGGAATCATGACAATCCATTTTCTCTCCCTCTTCTTTTGAAGGATTACTGGTTACATGATAGCCACAGCAGAGTTCACAATAATAACTCCGAACAGGTGCCTTCCCGTTTTCTTCTAGAATACCACCATGATTGTATTTTATGAAGTTATCTGCCTCTGACTGTTCCCCAAAGAGCATCTTCCTTCTTTTGCATGCATAGCAATAAACCAGACTCTTAGACGGCTTGATAGGTTTGGTCATAAATCACGGTCGTTTTTTCTTTTCATCATATCCTCCTTGTAGTGCTTCCACAGACCGTCGTCTTCTGCATATGGCTGATTGTCCGTAAACATATCATCCCACTTGGTACTCGCCTCGTCAAATAGCTGTGTGCGACGCTGCATATCCATCAGGAAAAAATCCATGTCACTCTTGATAGTATCATTCACTTTCGGATTACCCTTGACGATAAGATACAGCTCAGTCAACCACCACTTCATTAGCATCATCTTTGGAACCAAATTACTGGTCTTGTTCTCAAACAGGTCTTCGTTAAACCGATACAAGTCACCAGTCTTCTCCAGCAGATAGAAAAGGTTGGCCACCGCTTCCTCTTCACGACCTTCCTCATGCATCATGTTACAGATTTCTAACGGATAACCCACGATGCGGTTGTAGAGTTCTTCGCCTTCCTCCTCTGTCACAGCATCAAACCAGTCCATATAGATGCGTCCCTTCAATGAGGCCTCCATGTCCATGAATTGATGTGAAGCCCACTCCTGCAGTAATTCCAATGCCTCGTAATAGAGTGCAGGATTATCCCGATCCCATTCCTTCATGAAGGCTTGGATATACCTGTTAGCTTCCTTCACTTTCAGCGGGTCATTAGTCCACATCAGGTCGTTGTAGCATTCGCAGTACCCATCCACCAAAAACTCATCACGGAACTCATAATCACCATAGTCGATATACTGTTCCATGAAACACGTATGCACATATTTCCCGTGAAGATGGTCTAAACCGTCGAGTATTTCCTTTACGGGGTCTTTAGGCTTAACGGCTTTCTTCGCGTTGTTTTCCTCATCATTTCTCTTCTTGGCATTCTTGATGGCATCATCAAGATAGGGGGCATATATCGTCTTCAATTCGTCGAGCATCATCATATTGCTTCGCTTTCCCTTCTTGTCCTCGTATGTAATCACCAGCCCGAGGCTCTGAATCCAAAAGTGTTTTGGAGGTGTACTCCGTGAGAGAAAGTTACCAGACTCCAGTTTCACCAGTTCGCGCAACATCTTCAACTCATTCGATGGTATCAGCATCAACACCTCCTTCGGATGCGTCAGCAGATGTTCTGTCACCATCTGGACGACAGTCTCTTTCTTCTTGCTTTTCGGCACCTTCATCCCAAACAGTCCTGCCATCCATAGCAAGTCTTCTTTCAGCAGCACTGGCATTACTTCTGCCAGTGGAAGTGCGGACATGTAACATGGATATCGTAGTGTAATCATCTTCTTCTCATTTATAGCACACCGACACTTTCAAGCCACCTCTTGAAAGGCTTATTCAGATTCTCCTTGACAACCTCCTCAGCCACCTCTCTCGCAATTTTTGCACACTCCGGCGAAGAGTTGTAAAGCCTCCTTATCCAGCCAGCGAAATGGTCATAGTCATCACCCCTCCTGCATTCAGGTGCACGTCGCTTCATCCGTTCAATAATGTCCTGCGCCACCAGCCTTTGGTCTGCCTCAGACATAAACTTGGCATAATTTACCAGATTCTCCTCCGCATTATATGAGGTATGCATGCAGAACTTCACCAAGTGGTCATACATCTTCCGCTCCATATATATGTGTGCTTCCACATCATCGTAATCATGCACAAACACCTCATCTGCATCACGGATGGTATCATCAATGAAAGCATCCCATTCCTCCTTCGTCATTTCCTTTTGGAGCCTGTCGAAGTACACCTGTTTTCTGTCAGTCTTCTTAAATTGAGCCTTACATACCTCAATGGTCCTATCACGGTCGTTTATCAGATCAAGAATCGCAAGAATCTTCTTCGGATAGCTATAAATACATGAACGTGCACTATCCACCACATCAGCCACTTCGAGAGCTTCGTCATACATCTTCCACTCCGTCAGCATATCCACATAGAGCAGTCTCAGTTCATCGTCCTTGTCTTTATTGGCTTCCATTGCAGCGATAGCATCATCCCGTTTACCCATCTTATCCAGGAACCTAACCATCTTCTCCAGATACGGCTTGCGGAAGAAGCCACCTCGTGTGTTATCCACTTTCTTCTGAAGCCATGCGATATATCGCTTCGGTGACAGCACCTTCGCCTGAGCATCCTCTAGAAACTCGTCCATTCTACAAATATGAGTCTTCTTGAAAGG
>Ga0256407_10005139_pt1 | contig 21265 bp, 11 predicted proteins | sample RumenRJG_04DNA_FD_193489 | JGI IMG/M metagenome (GOLD analysis project Ga0256407, IMG submission 193489) | Bovine rumen microbial communities from Lethbridge, Alberta, Canada - RJG_04 | ecosystem: Host-associated > Mammals > Digestive system > Stomach > Rumen | place: Canada: Alberta... | reverse complement strand
TCTCCTGCCTCCTCCCCAAAGGTGAAAGGGAACAAGGTGGCCCTCCCCGCTGTTCCCAAGGCTCCCATGCCCATCATCGAGGTGCCTCAGTTCAGGTTGGAGAAAGTGATGGATCTCTGTGGTTTGGTGACCAAACGAGTGGAGAACCGTGATGTACTCACGATGGAGGATATGGATTGCGGCTGGGGCATGATCCAATACACGACGACGCTGCCCGACATCCCAAGAAAGAGTGTGCTGACGTTGAACGACTGTCACGATTATGCCCAGATATGGGTCAACCATCAGTTTGTTGGCAGCATCGACCGTGTGAAGAACGAGAAGTCACTGATGTTGCCGCCCGTGAAGAAAGGCGACGTGCTGAATATTCTCGTGGAGACCATGGGGCGCATTAATTTCGGACGCGCCATCAAGGACTTCAAAGGTATCACCAGTGACGTGCAGTTGCAGACAGAGCAAGACGGGCATGAGATGACCTATACCCTCAAGCATTGGGTAATCCGCACGATGGCCGACGACTATGAGGCTATCAAGACGGCGATGGCAGCGAATCGTGTGGAGGCGAAAGACAACGAGACTATCGTTTCCGATGGTGGCTATTTCAAGGGTGAGTTCATGCTGAAGAAAGTAGGTGACACGTTCCTTAATTTCGAGGCCTTTGGTAAAGGACAGGTCTGGGTCAACGGTCATGCCATGGGACGCATCTGGCATATCGGTCCCCAGCAGACACTCTATATCCCGGGTTGTTGGTTGAAGAAAGGCAAGAATGAGGTCATCGTACTCGATATCGTCGGCCCCAAGGCTGAACCCATTGTCTTCGGACAGACAGAACCTGAATTGAACAAATTGAACTTAGAGAAATCTGCTACGCATAATCAGCCTGGCGACAAACCAGACCTTAATTCGGCTACTCCTGTGGCTGAGGGACAGTTGATGGCGGGCAACGGCTGGCAGACGGTCAAGTTCAAAGCGCCTCAGAAAGGTCGTTACGTCGCTCTTGTGGCACGCTCTACGCAGAAAGGTGATGACGAGGTCTCTGTCGCTGAAGTCTATGTGCAAGATGCACAGGGTCATCGTCTAAGTCGTGAGTCGTGGACGGTGAAATATAGTGACAGTGAGGATGTGCTGCGTGGGAACAATACAGCAGACAAGACCTTCGACCTGCAGGAGTCGACTTATTGGCGTACCGTCAGAAAGGCTAAGTTGCCTCACATGATGGTGATTGACCTTGGCAGTGAACAGACGGTAGCAGCCTTCGAATATCTGCCGCGTGCCGAACAAGGGGCTCCGGGCAGTATCAAGGACTATCAGATTTTTGTCTATTAAGGACCAAAAAGAAAGATGATAAGAAGACTACGAATTATACAAATTTTGCGAATTTTACAAGTCCATGATTATCAATGGCCATTAAATTCGTTTAATTCGTATAATTCGTAGTCGTTAATTGTGGACACGCCCTCTTTTTTGAGTCTTATTTGGTAATGATCAGACCTCCGTTGGGTTGGAGTGTGACTTTGGCCTTACCCTTCTTGTCGATCTTAAGCTTGGTGAGCATCGGTTCACGTTTGTTGGAGTCGTTGTAGTATTGAAGGGCTTCTCCCTTATCGAACATCGGAAGGTCGAGGGTAAGCGTGAACGGTTTGTCCTCTGCTGAGAGTCCTGCCACGTACCAGTCTTGTCCGTGGCGACGGGCCAGTATGACAAACTTGCCAGGATAGCCATCGATGAAGCGCGTCTCTTCCCAGGTGGTGGGCAACTGGCGCAGGAAATCCAGTTCGAACTGTGGCAACTCATTGTTGTCGAGGTTGTTAGGCTGCATCGCTACGCACTGTACGGAAGTCTGCATGATGATTCCTGAGGCCAGTTCGAAAATGTCGGTGGTCTTGCGGCTATGACGGCTCTTGTTGTCCTTAGAGAGGTATTTGTTCATGATGATACCGCCCCAGTCCATTGATGCTGTTGCATTACGGCAGAAGGGGTGGAGGGTGAGGTCGTAAGCCTGACGCTTAGCTGCCTCCTCATTGAAGAAGACGTTCTCGGAGGCCAGTACAGCCTCAGAGGCCACATAGTTGGGATACATCTTTTCCCAGCCACGAGGCATGGTGCACCCGTGGAAGATGACCTGCAACCCATAGCGGTTGGCATCGCTGAGAATATCCTCGTAGAGGCGCATGGTCTCTTGCTTATCACCACCGAAGAAATCGACCTTGATACCTTTGACGCCTATAGACTGCATCCACTTCATCTCGCGCTCACGGGCAATCGCAGTGTTCATACAGTCACGCGGCCCTTGGGGCGCATCGTTGGCAAAGCCGTTGGAGTTGTACCAGAGCATCAGGTGGACGCCTTTTGATTGGGCATACTTCGAGAGCTCTGCGATGCGATCGCGCCCGATCTGTGTGTCCCACCAGTTATCCACGAGACAGTATTCGAACCCCATGGCAGCGGCCAGGTCGATGAATTTCACTTGATCATCGTAGTTGATGGAGTTGTCTTGCCAGATGAGCCAACTCCATGTGTAGCGACCAGGCTTGTAGTTGGTAGATGGGGCATAGAGGGGTTCTACAAGGTCATAGGGGATCGTTGTCTCTACAATGTCCTTCAAGGCACCGATGGTAACCGTGCGCCATGGGGTGGCTCCTGGCAGTGAAATAGCTGCGAAGTCAGAGCCGAAACCGTTGTTCTCGCCTTTGTCTGGATAGGCCACGGTATAGCCGTTACCGGATTGATAGTCAGAGAGGTGGCTTCCGCAGTAGTTGCTGCTCACGCCAGTCTCGCTCACCAGAATCCATGTATCCGTGTTTCCCTTTAAGTGAAAAAGGGCAGGGAAGATATAGCCGTGGCCATAGCGAGATGGTTCAGTTATCTGTGCATCGGCAGAATAGACCTCCTCATAGCTTGGCTTAGTCTGTTCCCAGCCTGTTTCCGGACCTATCTGTGGTGAGGCAAAGACAGTCGTCGCATCAGGGAGATTGAAACTGCTGGCTTCACTGAGGATACGCACGCGCTTATAGTCTTTCTTGTCGAATTTCTGTCTTGGAATCTCATAGCGGAAAGCGATGTCGTGGTTGCTCACTTGGAAGACCACACTGAACTTCATGCCGTCTTTCGTCTGAAGGTTCATCACCGACTTTGTGGCCGTATAATCGCCTTTGCTGGCTTTGGTGCCACGCATGGAATAGTGATTCTCGACGGTCTCTTGTTGATGGTCGAGTAGTGAAAGGTCACGTGTGAAGTCACCTATGCTGGTCTTCAGTCCCAGGGCAGAGGGTTCCATCACGGTCTGTCCGCCGTGTGTTGCGGAGTAAAACAGTCGTCCGCCTGCGTTATTAACAGTCACCTGAAGTTGTCCGTCAGGAGACGAAACGACAACGTCACCAGCCCAAGCGAGGACTGATGACGTCATAAGTATAGATAAGAATAGTTTTCTCATTACAACAGCTGATCTTGTTCGATGTCCTTGAAGTACTTATAGGTGCTGACCTTCAACTCGTCGGCAGCCTCCTCGTCGCAGACGATAATACCGTGCTCATGCATCTGCAGGGCACTGATCGTCCACATGTGGTTGACAGCGCCTTCGATGGCAGCCTGGAGGGCACGTGCCTTTGCGTGACCATTAGCCAGGATCATCACCTCACGGGCATCCATCACGGTACCTACACCTACAGTCAGGGCATGAGCAGGTACATTCTCTGGCTTGCCGCCAAAGAAACGTGAGTTAGCGATACGGGTGTCGGTCGTCAGTGTCTTCATGCGCGTTCTGCTGCGGAGTGAAGAACCGGGTTCGTTGAAGGCAATATGACCATCAGGGCCGATGCCGCCGATGAAAAGATCGATGCCGCCAGCTTCCTGGATCATCTCCTCGTAGTGCTTGCACTCTGCTGCAAGGTCAGGGGCATTGCCATTGAGGATATGGATGTTCTCCTTCGGACAGTCGATGTGATCGAAGAGATTGCGAGCCATGAAAGCGTGATAGCTCTCTGGATGGGTTTCAGGCAGTCCGACATACTCGTCCATGTTGAAAGTGAGTACGTTCTTGAAAGAAACTTTTCCGGCACGGTTAGCCTCGACGAGTGCATTGTACATGCCTACAGGTGAAGATCCTGTCGGGAGACCGAGTACGAATTTGTGATCAGGTGTGGGATTAAACTTGTTGATACACTCAACCACATGGTTTGCGGCCCATTGTGACATCTTCTGATAGTCGCTCTGAATAATTACTCTCATAATGTTAATGATTTAGTTGGTTCTGTTTTGATTGCAAAAATACAACGAAATTATTTTTTTAGGCACGGATTAACACGGATTAACACGGATTTTTTTCACTCATGAATATATTTGGCTATTTTTGCATCCAATATGAAAGAATTTGTTATCTCACAGGCAAAGGCTGAGACCGCTGTGCTGGTAGGACTGATTACCAAAGAACAGAACGAGGCCAAGACCAAGGAATATCTCGATGAACTGGAGTTCTTAGCTGACACGGCAGGTGCCGTGACGGTGAAACGCTTTACCCAGAAAGTGGGTGGCCCAAGTCAGACGACTTATGTAGGAAGTGGAAAACTGGAAGAAATCAAACAATATATCAAACAATGTCAGGATGCCTACGACGACTGGCTTGATGCTCAGGATGCCCAGCTCTTTGCTGAGGGACTTCTGGATGAGACCAACGCGCCCCAGCCGGTGGGTATGGTGATTTTCGATGATGAACTCTCTGCCAAGCAGATACGTAATATTGAAAAGGAATTGCAGGTGAAGATTCTTGACCGAACCTCTCTCATACTTGACATCTTTGCCATGCGTGCCCAGACTGCTGAGGCGAAGGCACAGGTGGAACTGGCACAGCATCGATATATGCTGCCTCGTCTGCAACGCCTTTGGACACACCTTGAGCGACAGGGTGGTGGTTCTGGATCTGGCGGTGGCAAGGGCTCTGTAGGATTGCGTGGCCCTGGTGAGACGCAGTTGGAGATGGACCGTCGTATCATCTTGCAGCGTATCACCCTGCTCAAACAGCGTCTGGCAGAGATCGACAAGCAGAAGACCACTCAGCGCAAGAACCGAGGAAGACTGATTCGCGTGGCCCTTGTGGGCTATACGAATGTGGGTAAGAGTACCATCATGAATTTGTTGGCCAAGAGTGAGGTGTTTGCCGAGAACAAACTCTTTGCTACGCTTGATACCACCGTTCGTAAGATGACCATCGACAATCTCCCCTTCTTGTTGGCTGATACGGTCGGTTTCATCAGGAAACTCCCTACGGATCTCGTGGATTCCTTCAAATCGACGCTCGATGAGGTGCGTGAAGCCGATATGCTTGTGCATGTGGTGGATATCTCTCACCCCGATTTCGAGGAACAGATCCGGGTGGTGGAAGAGACATTGAATGAACTCGGCTGTTCTGATAAACCGTCCATGCTTGTCTTTAATAAGATAGATGCCTATACCTGGGTGGAGAAAGAGGCCGACGACCTGACCCCGCTGACCAAGGAGAATTATACGCTCGATGACCTGAAGAAGACCTGGATGGCTCGTAGTGCCGAGAACCAGCACTATATGGAGTGTATCTTCATCTCGGCTCGGCAGAAGGACAATATCGATGAGTTGCGCGAGATGCTTTATAAGCGTGTGCGTGAGCTCCATGTACAGAAATACCCTTATAACGATTTTTTATATCAAGATTATGAGTAATTACAGACAACTGACACAAACTGAAATTGAAGTATTAGAGAACAATGTATGCTGGGCAGAGGACTGGCAGCGCGTACTGGTGGATGAGAATTTCATTCCTTATAACTTCCACCGAGTGATGTTTTATGGCGATATCCGCTTGGGTGCCTTCAACAAGATGATTGAGGTGACCAAGGGATTCCAAAAACATTCGGGTATCAATGACGCGACACTCCGTAATGTGACTGTCGGCAACGACTGCCTGATAGAAAAGGTTGGTAACTATATTAATAATTATACCATCGGCAATGACTGCTACATCTCAAACATCTGTACGCTTGAGACTACTGAAGACGCTACCTTCGGAGAGGGCTCAGTGATCAGCGTATTGAACGAGATGGGTGATGGTAATGTGACGATCTTCCGTGCACTCAACAGTCAGATAGCAGCCTTTATGGTGAAGCACGATCGTGACAAGCAGTTGAAGAAAATGCTTCAGCAGATGATTGAGGACGAACTGCGCGTGTCACGTCCGGATCGTGGCTATATTGGTAATAATGTGAAGATCATCAATGCCAAGGATATCACGAACACTATCATCAAGGGCGACTGTGAGATCAGCGGTGCTGCCCGTCTGTCGGAGTGTACGGTGATGAGTTCGATGGATGCGCCTGTGTTTATCGGAACAGGCGTGATCTGTGAGAACTCCATTATCTGCGACGGTTGCTCCATCAACAACTCTGTGAAGATGCAGGATTGCTTTGTGGGTGAGGCTTGCCAGATTACAAACGGCTTTACGGCAGAGGCCAGTCTTTTCTTTGCTAACTCGTATATGGCCAATGGTGAGGCTTGTGCAGCCTTCTGTGGTCCCTTCTGTGCCAGTCACCATAAGAGTTCGCTGCTGATTGGTGGTGAGTTCTCGTTCTATAACGCAGGTTCGAATACAAACTTCTCGAACCATGCCTATAAGATGGGACCTTTGCATTACGGTACCCTTGAGCGCGGCACGAAGACGGCCTCGGGTTCTTACGTCCTGATGCCTGCCACGATTGGTGCTTTCTCTGTATGTTTTGGTAAGCTGATGCACCATCCTGATACCCGTAACCTGCCATTCAGTTATCTGATGGCCTATGGTGAGGACTGTTATCTGGTGCCTGGACGTAACATTACTACGGTAGGTCTCTATCGTGATATCAAAAAGTGGCCGAAGCGTGACAAACGATCGAAACAGTCCCGAAAGAGTATCATCAATTTCGACTGGCTTTCGCCTTTCACGGTAGGAGAGATTATGGAAGGCATCAAGATCCTGACGGCACTTCGTGAGGCCTCAGGTGACAATGTGTCAACCTACAACTTCCATGAGTATGTCATCAATGCCTCTTCGCTTCGCAAGGGACTGAAATACTATGATATTGCCCTGCGCATCTATATGGGTGCCGTGCTGAAGCGTGCTCAGAAGGAGGGCTTCTTCGGACGTCCTACGACGCTCGTAGGTAAAGGGCGATGGACAGATCTGAGTGGTCTGCTCCTGCCAGAGAGTGAGGAGTTGCGTATTGTCCGTGACATCAAGAATGGAGATATCGATAACATTCAGCAGTTGCTCGACCGCCTTGTGGAGATTAATGATCATTATAGCGATTACCGTTGGGCTTGGTCTTATCAGATGATTCTTGACTATTACGGACTGGAGGAGATTACGGAAGAGGATGTTGTCCATATCCACGAGGATTATATTAAGGCGCGTCGTGCCTGGATTGCCGAAATCCGCAAGGATGCTGAGAAAGAGTATCAGATGGGCGACGTCGAACTGGAAGTCTATGAGGATTTTCTCTCGAAGCTTGACCACGAGATCGATTACGAGAACTAATTTAAAGGTAAAAAGGTAAAAATAAAAATGAAAACAAAACTTTTAATGTCGTTGTGTGCCCTGATGCTCGGGATGAGTGTCCAGGCTAAGGAGTTTAAATATGAAACAGTGCCGGGCGATAAGATGCAGACGCGCATCTATACCCTCGACAACGGACTGAAGGTTTATCTCTCCGTAAACCCGGAAAAACCGCGTATTCAGACTTATATCGCTGTTCGTACTGGTTCTAAGAACGATCCATCTGAAACGACGGGATTGGCTCACTACCTGGAACACCTGATGTTTAAGGGCACGAAACAGTTTGGTACGAACAACCCCGAGGCCGAGGCTCCGCTGCTAGCAGAGATCGAACAGCGTTACGAGGCTTATCGTAAGCTTACCGATCCCGATGCCCGCAAGCAGGCTTATCATGAGATAGACTCTGTCTCTCAGGTGGCTGCCCAGTATTTCATTCCCAATGAGTACGACAAACTGATGGCTGCTATCGGTGCTGAGGGTACGAATGCCTACACTTCAAACGATGTCACCTGCTATACGGAGGATATCCCCAGCAACGAGATTGAGAACTGGGCCAAGATCCAGAGCGACCGTTTTCAGAATATGGTGATTCGTGGCTTCCACACGGAGCTTGAGGCTGTCTATGAGGAGTATAACATCGGACTGTCGCAAGACCAGCGTAAGCTGTTCTACACCATCTCGAAGATGCTTTGGCCTAACCATCCCTATGGCACACAGACCACCATCGGAACTCAGGAACATCTGAAGAACCCCTCGATTACGAATATCAAGAACTACTTCAATAAGTGGTATCGCCCTAACAACGTGGCCATCTGCATGGCTGGAGATTTCGATCCTGACAAGACGATCGCCATCATCGATAAGTATTTCAGCAGTTGGAAGCCAGGTGCTGATGTGAAGCAGCCGACTTTTGCTTCGCTGCCTCCACTGAATCAGCCTAAGGATACCACCATCGTAGGACAAGAGGCTGAGCAGATCTGGATGGGTTGGCGCGCCAATCAGGCCAATGCGCTGCAGGCTGATACCCTCGATCTGATGGAAGATGTGCTGAGCAATGGTCGTGCAGGCCTTTTCGACCTCGACCTGAACCAGACCATGAAGGTTCAGCGCGCCTTGGGTGGCACTGAACTGCTGCATGATCATGGGGCATTCTTCCTCCTTGGTACGCCAAAGCAGGGACAGAGTCTCGATGAGGTGAAGACCTTGATGCTTGCTGAGATCGACAAACTGAAGAAGGGTGACTTCCCCGATAATCTGCTGCCCAGCATCATCAACAACAAGAAGCGCAGCCACTACCAGTTGCTGGAAAGCAATGAGGGGCGTGCCGATATGTTCGTGGATGCTTTTATCAATGAGGTGGACTGGAAACAGGAGGTTGGTAAGATTGATCGTATCTCGAAGATTACCAAGAAGGAACTGGTGGATTTCGCCAACAAATTCTTTACTGATGGCTATGTCGTCGTGTATAAGAAGCAGGGCATCGACTCTACGCAGAAGAAGATCGACAAGCCTGCCATCACGCCAATTCCTGCCAACCGTGATATGATGAGTCAGTTTGTGAAGGATATCCAGAATGCCGAGGTGGAGCCTATCCAACCGAAGTTTGTGGACTTCCAGAAGGACTTTACCGTTGCAAATGCCAAGAAGAACCTGCCTCTCTATTATATCAAGAATAATACCAACGGCCTGTTCAACCTCATATTCCACTATGACTTCGGACAGAGTGCAGACAACCGCTATGATATTGCAGCTGACTATATCAAATACCTCGGAACCGATAAGCTCCAGGCTGCTGAGCTGAAGCAGAAGTTCTATGAGCTGGCCTGCGACTGGAATATCAACGTGGGTCCTGAGGAGACAAGTGTCACCTTGTCAGGACTCAGCGAGAACATGCCTGCAGCCCTCGCCTTGTTGGAAGACTTGCTTCAGAATGCCCAGGCCGATAAGAAGGCTTATGACGAGATGGTGAGCCTCACGTTGAAGAAGCGTCAGGATGCCAAGAAGAGTCAGGGTAGCTATTTCGGTTATCTCTATTATTACGGTTCGGTGGGTAAGCGCAATCGCTATACTGACGTGATGAGTGAACAGCAGCTGAAGGATACCGATCCTCAGGTGCTGGTGGACTTGTTGAAAGGACTTAGTCATTATCAGCATCGTGTGGCCTACTATGGTCCGATGGAAGAGAAGGAGGTTGCAGGACTTATCAGCAAGGCGCATGTCTCTGCCAAGCAGTTGGCTGCTGTGCCACAGAATCATCCTTATCTGCATCTGCCTGCCACAGAGAACGAGGTGCTGATAGCTCCTTACGATGCCAAGAACATCTATATGCGCATGTACCATAATGAAGGTCGCACATGGAATCCTGAAGAGGCTGCCGTACAGGAAGTGTTCAACGAGTACTTCGGTGGTGGCATGAACGGTATTGTGTTCCAGGAGATGCGCGAGGCCCGTGGTCTGGCCTATAATGCCTATGCCTACTACTATAGTCCCACATGGAAAGACCGTAAGGAGTGTTTTATAACTCATATCATCACGCAGAACGATAAGATGGCAGACTGCATCACCCATTTCAATGAGATCCTGAACGAGATGCCTGCCAGCGAGACAGCCTTCCAGATTGCGAAGGATGCAGTGGCCAAGCGTCTCGCCAGTGCGCGTACTACGAAGATGGGCATCTTCAATGCTTATCTGTCTGCTCAGAGGCTGGGACTCGGCTACAGTGAGAATGAACTGATATACAAGCACCTCGATAAGGTGACGCTGAATGATATCGTCAACTTCGAGAAGGCCAATATGGCCAACAAGCCACTGCGTTATATCATCCTCGGCGACGAGAACCAGTTGGATATGAAGGCGCTGGAGAAGATTGGTCCTGTGAAGCGCCTTACGACAGAGGAAGTGTTCGGATACTAATAGAAGATAGATCATATTAAACATTAAACAAATTACAATTATGGCTAAAAACGTAGAGTTTAAGTATGCCCCGATGTTCCAGGTGGGCGAAGACAAGACAGAGTATCGCCTTTTGACGAAAGACGGCGTAAGCACCGCCGAGTTTGAAGGAAAGACGATTGTGAAGGTCTCTAAGGAGGCCCTGACGCTGTTGGCCCAGCAGGCCTTCCACGACGTGGAGTTCATGCTGCGCCGTGAGCATAACGAGCAGGTCGCAAAGATTCTGACCGATCCTGAGGCCTCAGAGAACGACAAGTATGTGGCTCTGCAATTCCTCCGTAATGCTGAGGTAGCCTGCAAGGGCATTCTGCCTTTCTGTCAGGATACGGGTACCGCTATCATTCATGGTGAGAAGGGACAGCAGGTGTGGACTGGTTTCGAGGATGAAGAGGCCCTGAGCCTGGGTGTGTTCAACACCTTCACACAGGATAATCTCCGTTACTCTCAGAACGCTCCGCTGAATATGTACGACGAGGTGAACACCCGTTGTAACCTTCCAGCCCAGATCGATATTGAGGCTACAGAGGGTGCTGAGTATAAGTTCGTGATGGTGGCAAAGGGTGGTGGATCTGCCAACAAGACCTATTTCTATCCGATGACGAAGGCTACCATCCAGAACGAGGGAACCCTGATTCCGTTCCTCGTAGAGAAGATGAAGTCGCTGGGAACAGCCGCTTGTCCTCCTTACCACATCGCCTTCGTGATTGGTGGTACCTCTGCCGAGAAGAACCTGCTGACGGTGAAGCTCGCCTCTATCAAGTACTACGACGGTCTGCCCACCACTGGTGATGAGACAGGTCGTGCCTTCCGCGATGTCGATCTGGAGGAGAAACTCCTGAAAGAGGCGCAGAAGATTGGTCTGGGTGCTCAGTTCGGTGGTAAGTATCTGGCTCACGATATCCGTGTGGTTCGTCTGCCTCGTCATGGAGCCTCTTGTCCGATTGGTATGGGCGTGTCTTGCTCTGCCGACCGTAACATCAAGGCCAAGATCAATGCCGACGGTATCTGGCTCGAGAAGATGGATGCCAACCCCACAGAGCTGATTCCTGAGGAACTGCGCAATCCAGGTGAAGGTGGTAAGGGTATCGAGATCGACCTCAACGAGGGTATCGATGCTGTTCGCAAGGAGCTCTCTAAGTATCCTGTCTCTACCCGTGTGAACCTGAAGGGGACCATCATCGTGGCCCGTGATATCGCTCACGCTAAGCTGAAGGCTCGTCTGGATGCCGGTGAGGGTATGCCCGACTACTTCAAGAAGTATCCTGTGCTCTATGCCGGACCTGCCAAGACGCCAGAGGGTTATCCTTGCGGTTCGATGGGGCCAACCACAGCTAATCGTATGGATCCTTACGTGGATGAGTTCCAGGCTAATGGAGCATCGCTCGTCATGATTGCCAAGGGTAACCGTTCTGATGTGGTCACTGAGGCTTGTAAGAAGCATGGCGGTTTCTACCTCGGCACCATCGGTGGTGTGGCTGCAGTGCTCTCTCAGAGCTCCATCAAGAGCATCGAGTGCGTCGAGTATCCTGAGCTGGGTATGGAGGCTGTCTGGAAGATTGAGGTAGAGGACTTCCCCGCCTTCATCCTCGTGGATGACAAGGGCAACGACTTCTTCAAGACACTGAAGCCCTGGTGCCCGGTGAAAAAGTAAAAAGGTAAAAAAGTAAAAAGGTAAAAAGTGAAAAGACTTTTTACGATAGGTTTGATGCTGACACTGGCTGTCCTGACAGCCAGTGCTCAGCGTTATTCTTGCATTCGTCCTTCCGAACGTGCAGGAACTCGTAAATATGCGCTTCCTGAAGTTAAGTCGTTCGATCCTCAGAAGACCTATCGCCTGCCTGTCATACTTATCGAGTGTAGCGATGCCAATTTCTCGATGGCCGATCCTGTCAATTTCTACAACCGCATCTTCAATGAGAAAGGCTATAATGAAGGGGCAGGGGCAGGTTGTGTGGCCGACTATTTGCGCGATCAGTCTGGAGGGCACCTCAATGCCAAGTTTGATCTCTACGGACCAGTGAAGGTTGATCAGAAGGCTGGAGGACATGGTAGCACATATTATGGCGAGCCTATTCTGAAGGCAGCTGTTAACGAGTTGAGTAAGACGGAGAAGACCGATTTCTCTATCTACGACTGGGATGGTAATGGCGAAGTCGATCAGGTGCTTTTCGTCGTTGCGGGCTATACTGGTAATCAGAAACGAGGCTATATCTGGCCTAATTCGGGCTGGGTCCTTGGAATGGCTTTGCCAGGAGGTGTCAATGCGGAGATGGCGTCTGTTACCTGTGAGTTGTGGAAGGACGACAAGTCGTGTGGTATCGGTACCATCCTCCATGAAATCTTCCATCTCCTGGGGCTCCCTGATCTTTATCCATTGCGTAACGCAACGGCTTATTCTGCTGTTGATGAGTGGGATCTGATGGATGGCGGCAACTATACGAATTATGGCTGGTGCCCGCCCAACCTCTCTACGATAGAGAAGATGATACTGGGGTGGGGGCAGCCAGTCGAACTGACCACTGCTACTACTGTTACCGCCATGAAGTCGGTGAGCGATGGGGGAGATACTTATATCATCCGCAATCCAGCGAATCGCGATGAGTATTATCTCTTGGAGAATCGCCAACTGAAGGGCTGGGATTTCGGCTGTCCTAACAAGGGTTTGCTGATCTATCATGTGGATTACGATTATATCTCGTGGATAGACAACAATATCAATGTTGACGACACTCATTATCGTTACAGTCTCTTCCATGCGGATCGCAAGGACTATATGGCTTGGGATCCCAAGAACACTGGTGACGACGATAGTAGGTGGGTCGATGAGGGCCATTTGCATAGTAAGTATCTGAGCACGTCGGTATATCCTTACACCGATCCTGAAACACTGGTGATTAACGCGAGCCTTACCAACGACTCCAATCCGGCAGCGACGCTCTTCACGGCGAATACCGATGGCCTGAAGCTGATGTCGAAGCCTATTACCAACATTCAGATGGCCGCTGACGGCACTATCTCCTTCGATTTCATGAAGGATCCCACTGCCATCAGTCATGTGCAGGCTGATGCCGACGACAATGCCCCTTGGTACGATCTTCAAGGTCGAAGGCTCCAGGGACGCCCCGTCCACAAAGGCCTATACATCCATCAAGGTAAAAAAGAAAGCATCCGCTAACCGCAGATGCTTTCCTTTTTTTTTACCTTTTTACTTTTTTACCTTTTCTTAGTTCCTAAACACCAGCCCCTCTCCGAAGTCATCGACGATGATAGGCTTCTCACGATCCACCTCGTCACCCAGGATTTTCTTCGACAGGTCGTTCAGCACGAACTGCTGGATGGCGCGCTTCACAGGACGGGCACCGAACTCTGGGTCGTAGCCCTCTTCTGCCAGGTAGGCGATAGCGGCATCCGTCACCTGTAGGTTAATGCCCTGGGGTGCCAGCATCTCCGTCACTTTCCTCATCTGCAGACGTACCACATCGCTGATCTGTTCCTTTGTCAGCGGCTGGAAGGTGATGATCTCATCGATACGGTTCAGGAATTCCGGGCGCATCGTGCTGCGCAGCTGTTCCCGCGTGGCGTTAGAGGTCATGATGATGATGGTGTTCTTGAAGTTTGCCGTACGTCCCTTGTTGTCTGTCAGACGTCCATCATCCAATACCTGCAACAAGATGTTGAACACATCCGGATGTGCCTTCTCGATCTCATCGAAGAGTACCACTGAGTAGGGCTTCCGGCGCACAGCCTCCGTCAGTTGTCCACCTTCGTCGTAGCCCACATAGCCCGGAGGCGCACCGATCAGACGGCTCACGCTATACTTCTCCTGATACTCCGACATGTCGATTCGTGTCATCATCGTCTCGTCGTTGAAGAGGTAGTCTGCCAGAGTCTTGGCGAGTTCGGTCTTACCAACACCCGTTGTACCCAGGAAGATAAACGAGGCGATAGGTCGTTTCGGATCCTGCAGACCTGCACGACTGCGCCTGACGGCATCAGAGACGGCTGTGATAGCCTCCTCCTGTCCGATGACACGCTTGTGGAGTTCATCTTCCAGATGGAGCAGTTTCTCGCGCTCGCTCTGCATCATCTTCGTCACGGGGATACCCGTCCAACGGCTCACCACCTCTGCGATGTCGTCGGCTGTCACCTCCTCGCGCACCAGACCTCCTCCCTTGGTGTCTGCATCCCCTCTCCTTTTGGAGAGGGCCAGGGAGAGGCTCTTGATATCATCCTCCAGTACCTTCAGTTTCGAGTAGCGTATCTCAGCCACCTTACCGTAGTCGCCCTCACGCTCAGCGCGCTCAGCCTCGAGTTTCAGATTTTCCATCTCCTGCTTATCCTGTTGGATCTTGTTGATGAGTTGACGCTCACCTTCCCACTTGGCACGGAATTGCGTCTCCTGTTCGCGCAGTTCGGCGATGTCCTTGTCGAGTTGTGCAATCTTAGGTTCGTCGCCTTCGCGCTTGATGGCCTCGCGCTCGATTTCAAGCTGTGCCAGACGGCGGGTGATCTCGTCCAGTTCCTCAGGCACGGAGTCACGTTCCATCCTCAGCTTGGCAGCGGCCTCGTCCATCAGGTCGATGGCCTTGTCAGGCAGGAAGCGTTCTGAGATATAGCGCTCCGAGAGTTGCACGGCAGCGATACAGGCATCGTCCTGGATACGCACCTTGTGGTGGTTCTCATAGCGTTCCTTCAGACCACGCAGGATGGAGATCGCCGAGAGTTCATCAGGCTCATCGACCATCACCGTTTGGAATCGGCGTTCCAAGGCCTTGTCTTTCTCGAAGTACTTCTGATATTCGTTGAGTGTTGTCGCACCGATAGAGCGCAGTTCACCACGTGCCAGTGCAGGCTTCAGAATGTTGGCGGCATCCATGGCACCCTCGCCACCACCGGCGCCCACCAGCGTGTGGATCTCATCGATGAAGAGGATGATACGTCCCTCTGACTTCGTCACCTCGTTGATGACGCTCTTCAGACGTTCCTCGAACTCACCTTTATATTTTGCGCCAGCCACCAGCGCACCCATGTCGAGTGAGTAGAGCTGCTTGTCTTTCAGGTTCTCAGGCACGTCACCACGCATGATACGTTGTGCCAGTCCTTCGACGATGGCCGTCTTACCTGTACCAGGCTCACCTATCAGTATAGGATTGTTCTTCGTGCGTCGCGACAGGATCTGCAACACGCGGCGTATCTCGTCATCACGGCCGATGACAGGGTCGAGCTTACCTTGACGCGCCAGGTCCACGAGGTTCTTGGCGAACTTCTCCAGGCTCTGGTAGTTGTTGTCGGCACTCTGGCTCTGCACCTTCTGCCCCTGGCGCAGTTCCTGGATGGCCTTCAGCATTTCCTTCTCTGTGCAGCCTGCGTCCTTCAGGATGCGTGCTGCCGTTGAGTTCACTTGCAGCAGCGCCAGCAGGATCGGTTCCACGCTGACAAACTCGTCACCCATCTTCTGGGCCGTCTCTTGTGCGCGCACGAGTACATTATTACTTTCGTTAGAGAGATATGGCTGTCCGCCCTGTACCTTTGGCAGATGCTGGATCTCCTGAGATATCAGAAGGTCTATCTGCTGGGCGTTCACGCCGAGTTTCTGGAAGATGAAGTTCACGACGTCCTTCGCCTTCTCCATCACGCCTTTCAGGATATGAGCAGGCTCTATCACCTGCTGACCGCTCAGCTGTGCCGTGTTCACGGCCTGCTGCACGGCTTCCTGAGCCTTGATTGTAAATTTGTCTAATGTCATATTCGTTTCCTCCTATTTTTGTTTTGTATTTCTACTTTTCCTCCTTCAAGACTTGTGCCGCAGACCTTCGGTATGTCATTTTGTCAGATAATCAGACAAATCGTCAGCCGTTTGATGAAAATCCCTATAAATGGGGATTGCAGGAGTGGGGGAAAAGCCTTACCTTTGCACCCGATTTAGGATAATATGTATATGAAGAATAAGAATTTGATCGTGCTTTTCGCACTGGGCTGCCAACTCTCTGGCCTGGCAACCCCTCTTAATGACCTCACGGATGAGGCTATCGCAGATACCAGTAAAGTTGTTGATTTAGACGAGGTGGTGGTGGTAGCACAGCCCAAGGAGCCTGTGCGCCTCCGCCTCCAACCAGTAAGCAGTAATGTCTTCGGCAGCGAACAGCTCCAGCAGCTCAACGTGCGCGACCTCTCGCAGCTCTCGCAGTACGTGCCTGCCTTCACGATGCCTGCCTACGGTTCGCGTCTTACCTCCTCGATGTATGTCAGAGGTATAGGCTCGCGCGTCAACAGTCCCGCTGTCGGCATCTACTACGACAACATCCCCCTGATGTCGAAGGCGGCCTTCAATAATCATTTCTATATGCTCGACCGTGTGGATGTCCTGCGCGGTCCTCAGGGTACGCTCTATGGTCAGAACACCGAGGGTGGACTCGTGCGTATCTACTCCAAGAATCCGATGAACTATCAGGGTACGGATATCCGTCTGGGCATCGGCACGGGGCTCTATTCGAATGTCGAGGTGGCTCACTATCATCGTCCCAGCGACAAACTCGCCTTCTCTGTGGCTGGCTTCTACAGCGGTCTGAAGGGCTTTATCAACAATGATAACTTCTCAGAGAAGAATGACAAGAGCAACGAGGCCGGTGGTAAGCTGCGCCTCATCTTCCAGCCTACGACGAAGCTGAAGTTCGACTGGACGGCTGATTATCAGTATGTCAATCAGAACGGTTTCGGCTATGGGGAATTTGGACATGCTTGGAATGACACAGGCTTCCCAGGTTCAGATCCATTTACGAAATTCACGGATGTGATGGACCCTGCCACCACCATCATGAACGGTTATAAGCGTAATATGTTCAACACGGGTGTCTCCATCGGCTACGAGACGGAGCAGCTGCTCTTCACCTCCACCACCAGCTATCAGTTCCTGAACGACGAGATGCTGATGGACCAGGACTATATGACACCCGACTACCTGCGCCTCGAGCAGCGCCAGAAGATGAATGCGCTCACGCAGGAGTTCGTGCTGCGTTCTCACGACACAGGCCGTTGGCAGCACACGACAGGTCTCTTCGGCTCTTACCAGTGGCTCCGCACCGATGCCCCCGTCTTCTTCGGCGATGCCATCACGGGTCCTATCGGCGATGCCATCACCAATGCGATGCGTGGTGCCATGCAGAAGTCGATGTATCCGCGTATGTATCAGCAGATGCTCGAGCAGATGATTGCCCTGGGCATGCCCGAGGCGATGGCTGCTCCCAAGGCTGAGGCCGCTGCCCAGGCTGCTGTCCAGAAGGCCCTCGACGGTGTCTCGATGAGCGCCGAGATGGCGGTGCCCTCCAACTACCGCACGCCGCAACTCAACCTTGGTCTCTACCACGAGTCCAACGTGCTGCTCGCCGATCGTCTGAAGCTGACGCTCGGACTCCGTCTGAACTACGACTGGACGAAGATCCAGTACGACGCCCTGGCCTATATGAACATGACGGGTGGCACCGCTGAGCGCCAGGCCACCTATCACCTCACGTCGCACGTCGCCGACAGCCGTTCTAAGTCTCACACACAGCTGCTGCCGAAGTTCGCCCTGACCTATACCCTCGACGAGCAGCTCGGCAACATCTACGCCCTCGTGTCGAAAGGCTACCGTGCTGGCGGCTACAACATCCAGATGTTCTCTGAGATCCTGCAGACCGATCTCAATGCCCATCAGCAGGATGCCATGCGTGGCGACTACGACGTGCAGCACACCCCACAGGACTACGACAATATCGAAGAGGTCATCGCCTATAAGCCAGAGGAGTCGTGGAACTTCGAACTTGGCACCCATCTGAACCTCTTCGACAGCCGTCTGCACTTCGACCTCTCTGTCTACTATATGAAGATACGCAACCAGCAACTCTCCATCATGTCGCCCATCTCCAACTACGGACGTATCATGACCAACGCTGGCAAGAGCCACTCCTGCGGTTTGGAGGCTACGCTGCGCGGTCGTGCCATCGACAATCATCTCGACTGGGTTGTGAACTACGGGTTCACCAATGCGAAGTTCGATGAGTACGATGCTAACACCATGAACGCGAGCAGTCTTGGTACAGGCTATGAGCCACTTGTTTCCTATAAGGACAACTACGTGCCATACGTGCCGAAGCATACGATGAGTGTGATGGCCGACTACCATATCGGCAAGTTCACCATCGGTGCCAACGTCTCAGGACAGGGTAAGACCTGGTGGGACGAGGCCAACACCTTCGCCCAGAAGTTCTATGCCCTGCTGGGTGCCCATGCCGACTACGACTTCGGACCTGTCGTCGTCACCCTCTGGGGCCGCAACTTGACCAACACACACTACAATACGTTCGCCGTCGCCTCCAGTGCTGCTGGAGGACAGCATTACTTTGCTCAGCAGGCGAACCCTATACAATTAGGAATGGACGTCAACATCCACTTCTAACATCTAGCCACCTATCTAAAGCGTTCTGGAAAAATCTCCAGAACGCTTTTCTTGATTATATCTAATAAGTCTCCAAAGTGCGAAATCTGCATTTCGCGATGGACACTTGTTTATTACAGTGCGGCGATTTCGTCTGCAGTGAGACCAGTTATATCAGAGATGTCGCTATTTGCATAGCCCTTGGCTTTCATGTTTCTTGCGATTTCAAGCTTTCCCTCAGCTCTACCCTCAGCTCTGCCCTCAGCTCTACCTTCAGCTCTGCCCTCAGCTCTACCTTCAGCTCTGCCTTCCATCTTGCCTTCCCATGTGGCAGTCTCGATGTTATCGCGGAGAATGACCACATTGTCCAAATGGCGATAATAGGAGTTGAGCTCGGTTTTCGTCATACGGGCGATCTTCAGTTTCTCGCGGGCTTCGTCCAAACCTGGAGCATCGGCATCGTCGGGGATGTCACCAGTGTTGAGCACGTAGATCCACTGTTCTAGTGGTACACGCGACCAACGGTCGAAGTCGTTCACCTTCAGGATGAAATACTCGGGGTAGAGATCACTGACCACGTCGGCATCGAACTTCTGCTTTTGGAATGGCGACAGTTGCAGGATCTCACCGTCGTGGATGCCGCGGAACTCGGTCTTGCCGTGATAGACAATGTCCTTGCCCTGACCTAAGTTGAAATAGACGATGTTGATGCTATAGACCTTACGCACCTTCTCGTAGCCCTGGCCACGGTTGATGTACTCAGTGACCAGTTTCGAGGCACCGAAGAGCATACGCTGGAAATAGGCGAACTCGGTCTCGTTCTGGACCTCGATGAGAAACAGACTGCCCTGCTCGTCCTCTGCCAGCAGGTCAACGCGGTTCTGCTTGGCATCCTCGCTGTCCTGATTGCTCTCACTCTCGAGTAGCTTCTGGATCTTGATCTTCTTGCCCAACAAGGTTGTAATCAGACCCTCCACGACGCCATAGTTGGCCTTGTCGCGAAGCAGGCGTTTCATTGCCCAGTCGAATCTTACAAACTTGTCACTGATCATGTCACTCTTACCTTTGTTCTTTTTACTATCTGTCTTCATAGTTACTAAATTTTAGAAGTATAACGGTTGCAAAGATACGATAAGTTTCTGATATCGCCAAACTTTTGGTGGAGATTTTGTATGTGGGATTAAAAAAGATTTCCTTTTCAGACTGCTTTGCGACACGATTCTGCCGTCTCATTAGCGCTTTGTCGCAGATCCCTGCCCCTGTCGCCACAACCTCAGGCAAAAGTCCGCAAAATGTTTGCTCACCTCCCAAAACCGCCGTACCTTTGCACCGTCGATAAGACAAAACGACATAATTAATCAACAGTATAAACATTTTAAAAATATAAGATTATGAAACAGCAAAATGAAATGAGCGCACGCGCTCTAACCATGGAAGAGATGCAGAATGTAAATGGCGGAGTTCGTTTTACACCAAGAAGAAGAAATATTGGTTAATGATATTGTCTATGACTACAAAGCGTTCTGGAAATCAAACTCCAGAACGCTTTTTCTGTTTAGTACCCAATGCAGGATACAGTTCCCTTCTCGGAACATCTACTACTATGCGCTTTGTTCGTCCTTGAATAGTTTAAGCATGCTGTTGCGGTATTCGGCAGGTGTGACACCCAGGGCGAACTTGAAGGAGCTGTTGAAGGCGTCTGTGCCAATAAAGCCACATTCCTTGGCGAGGGGCTCAATTTTTTCATGCGGATGCTCAATGATGAGTCGTGCACCGTATTCAGCCCGTAGGGAGTTGATATAATCAAGCGCTCTGTCGGGATCCTTATAGCGCGGCACCAGATTGCAGAATGTCTCTCGACTGACTCCCATAAACTTAATCAGGGCATCTTGGTCGAAAGCAGGATCCGTATAAGGTTTCTCCTTATTGATACGCGTATCCATCATCACAAAGAAGTTCTGCTCCCCGTCCTTCTTAAGCGGCTGGGCCTCTTTTGTCTTCTTCAACTTGTACTTCAATATCGCCTCCTGTTCGTCGAGCGACAGAGCCCCGTCGCCTACTATGGCGCGGTAGTTGTCCAAAGCCGTGAGAATGCGTCGGAGCTGCTCGTTTCGCTGACTGATAATCCTGTTATAACGTATATTGTAGCATCCCATCACGACAAGTATTATCACGACGAGAATCAGTAACCCGATTATTAGGTTAGCATCTGTCAGTGTGTAGCTGTGGGCGAAGCAAATAATATTCTCTATCATATTAATTTAGTTTTTTGGTGTGAGTATTATATCATCGACGCAAAGATACGAATAAATATTCAACGATACAATAGCACAGACAAAATTTAA
>Ga0256407_10005138_pt1 | contig 21268 bp, 20 predicted proteins | sample RumenRJG_04DNA_FD_193489 | JGI IMG/M metagenome (GOLD analysis project Ga0256407, IMG submission 193489) | Bovine rumen microbial communities from Lethbridge, Alberta, Canada - RJG_04 | ecosystem: Host-associated > Mammals > Digestive system > Stomach > Rumen | place: Canada: Alberta... | reverse complement strand
CTCCCTTGACGATGTACGAAGAAAAGAACACCGGTTGCAACCTCCCGGCTCAGATTGATATCCACGCCGAAGAAGGTGCCGAAATGAAGTTCTTGTTCGTCGCTAAGGGCGGTGGCTCTGCTAACAAGACTTACTATTGGCCGATGACCAAGGCGCTCCTCAACCCGAAGTCCTTGGAAAAGTTCCTCGCCGAAAAGGTGAAAACTCTCGGTACTGCCGCTTGCCCTCCGTACCATCTCGCCATCGTGATTGGCGGTACCTCTGCCGAAATGAACACTCACATGGTGAAGCTCGCTAGCTGCGGCTACCTCGACGATATTCCGACGAGCGGTTCTGAAGGCGGCCGTATCTTCCGCGACCTTGAAATGGAAGAAAAGGTTCTCCACATTTGCCAGAAGACAGGCATTGGCGCCCAGTTCGGTGGCAAGTACCTCGTGCACGACGTTCGCGTAATTCGCGCTCCGCGTCATGCTGCAAGCTGCCCGGTTTCTATCGGCGTTAGCTGCTCTGCAGACCGTAACATCAAGGCTAAGATTGACGAAAACGGTCTCTGGCTCGAAAAGATGGAACACCATCCGGAAAATTACATCCCGGCTGGTAACGCCGTGAACCTCGCTCCGGCTATCGAAATTGACCTCGACCGTCCGATGAAGGAAGTGCTCGCTGACCTCACCAAGTATCCGGTGAAGACGCGCCTTTCCCTCAAGGGTACGATGATTGTCGCCCGCGACATGGCTCATGCCAAGATTGCTGAAATCTTTGACAAGCAGGAACGCGGTGAAGAACTCACGGACGAAGAAAAGACCGTGCTCAAGGTTGTTTCTGACCACCCGATTTACTACGCTGGCCCGGCAAAGACTCCGGCAGGAATGCCGACAGGTAGCTTTGGCCCGACGACTGCAAACCGCATGGACCCGTACGTGATGCGCTTCCAGAGCAAGGGTGCTTCGATGATCATGGTCGCCAAGGGCAACCGCTCTCAGGACGTGACCGACGCCTGCAAGAAGTTCGGTGGATTCTTCCTCGGCTCTATCGGCGGTCCGGCTGCAATCCTCGCTGAACAGAACATTCTGTCCAACGACATCGTGGCCTTCCCGGAACTCGGCATGGAAGCCATCCGCAAGATTACGATTAAGGACTTCCCGGCATTCATCCTCGTGGATGACAAGGGCAACAACTTCTTTGAAGGACTGATCTAGTCACCCATCGTGTCATCCTGAGCGAAGTCGATATACGAAACTTGGCAACTTGTTGCCTTAGTTGAGTTAGGTTCGAAGGAGCAGGATCTAAATAGAAACACCCCGCAAGTTTATGCTTGCGGGGTGCTTTTGTTTGGTTGTGAGGAGTGTGTTATTTTGTATTTGAAATTCGAATTGTTTTGCTATTGGTCTTGATGACGTAAATGCCACCTGGTAGATTTACACGAGCTTTATCCCAAATGTTTTGCATAGAGCTTTCGCTTGCTTGGAATGTGGTCACGCGGTTCCCAAGGACATCATAGACGGAGTAGGCTTGCGATGAATTTGTCCGAATGCTGAATTTAGGCAATGCCGTTTTTTCTTTGGCCGCAGCAATTTCAATCCAATCGAGATTAAAGTATGGCTTGTCGATTCTAATCTTGAGTACGTGTTCGCCCGCGGTAATTGCAGGTACGGTCGTTGTGACGGTTTCGAAGTTTTTCCAGTCACCGGTGTTGGGAACTGTGATTTTGGCGATATCTTTATCATCAACGAGAATGGAGAAGAATGTGCTATCGCTTGGCGACGAGACGCGTGCGGTAATGTCGAGCGAATCGTTCTTGGAAACTTTTACCGTATAACGCAACCAGTCGTTGGCGTAACCCCAACCGTAAATAATCGCATCGCCTGCACTGTCGAGACCTGCGTTGTCTTCTCGGTACAGGTTGTTTTCGTTTTCGATATCGCTGTCTAGGAAGCCGCGACCGTTTCCGCCCTTGTCGTAATTCTCGGCTTCGATTTTTCCGGGGATGGTAAGCGTATCTTTGAACGGTTCAATTTCGACTTTTTTAGAAATGTCAATTTTGCTTCCGTAACCGGCGGCGACAATGTTTGCTTGTACCAAATCGTCTACGGAATCTGGCGGGTTTCCGATGGTCATCACACCTTCGAAGAACGTTCCTGCACCGCCGTCGCTACCGTCACCGCCGTTACCGAGCACAATGGCGCCTTGCAGCTTGCGCGGACTGTAGCCTCGCTTGCGGGGACCATCCCACATGGTGTTGAGTTTTCCTTTTTGGGCGCTGCCGCCTTTGAGCTTGAACGTCCCGTCGTTCGGGCCTTTGAGCATGGCGGTTACATAGTCTGCTTCAATAGAAAGTGCGTCCGGCCACGGTGTCGTATGGGTCTTGCCCCATTGCCAACCAGCATCGTTTCCCTTGAATACGCCGTCTTCCAAGTCGGCGGCAACCCACGGACCGTTTCCTTGTCCTGGACCGCCCCAGTCTTTGTCGCTTCCGAAGTAGATGCATTCCATAGTTCCCGGGCCGTCATCGTTACCGGTCGTTTCTGCGTTTCCGTAGTTGAAACAGCACATGTCATTGTAATGCCTGCCATCAACCACCATGTACATGGATTCTTCTTCGTCTCCGGTAGCGACACCTTTGGTTTCGTTGTTGCGGTAACCGGTAGCGGACCAGGCGTCGCGATAGAACCCGTAAGCCTTGCGCCCGCTGATGTAAATCGGGGCCCTGTTGGCGTCCGCTTCTTTGGCCCCATCTTTAAGCCAATAGACTGGCGGCGATTTCTTCAAATCGTTCTTGTAGCTGCTCTGATCGTAAATGATTGAAATTGTGCATTTGGAGCCTGCACAAAAGTCGTCTTGCACGGAGGATTTGACAAAGCCTCCCGGCTCTTCGACAGGAATGTCCTTGGTTTGCCCATCGGCTCTGCGGACTTGGTAGAGGTTCCCGCTGTAGCTGGAGTAGAGTGCACGTGTCAAGCTGTGAGCGGCGACGCATGGTGTTTTTGCTTTTGCGTAGATGTCGCAAGGGCCTTCAGCGATTGCTTGAGAGATTGTTGTAGCCACAACAAAGGCTGCAACAGACGTGAGAGTGTTATTAATCATCCAAATATCCCCTTTGGTGTATTGCTAAAAAGAAAATATCTCTTTAGCGGAGGAATATTCGGGGAACGATTTAATCTTTTATTGTCTATTTATCAATAAATACTTTGCAATTCTGTACGAATGAAATTTTTCCCAAAATGCTTAAAATGCTAAATGACCTTATCTGTGACAACGCGCCATTCGCCGGGCTTTAATTTGCCAAGCGGAATGTTTCCGATTTGTATGCGGACAAGGCGGAGCGTGGGGAAGCCTACGGCTGCAGTCATGTGGCGCACCTGACGGTTCTTGCCTTCAATGAGCGTGAGCTTTACCCAGCTGGTGGGAATGTTTGCGCGGAAACGTACCGGCGGATTGCGTTCCCAAATCCAGTCCGGGGCTTCGACAATTTCAGCTTTGCAGGGCTTCGTGTGGTAGCCCTTGATGTCTACTCCTTTGGCGAGCTTGCGGACTGCGTCTTCGGTGATTTGACCGTCCACTTGTGCTAAGTATGTGCGTGGGTGCTCGTATTTCGGGTCCAGTAGCTTTTTGATGAGCTTGCCGTTATCGGTGAGGAGTAAAGCGCCTTCGCTATCATGGTCGAGGCGACCTGCGGCGTACACTCCCGGCGGAAATCCGAAACTGTCGAGGGCGGGGTGGCCCGCTTCGGGGGTGAACTGGCTCAAAACGCCAAATGGCTTATTGAAAATAATAACGGTAGACATGCGCCCAAATGATAAAAAAAATTATATTAAAACCATGATTGATATTTATACTTTGGCGAAAAATCCGCTTGTGTTCCAAAAGCCGAGAACAATAACTTCGGCTTATATTGATGTTTCTGGAAAGATGGGCCTTGCACAGACTGTGCTCATGGTCCAGGACAATATTACTGAAAATTTTGGCGCCATGAAAATGGACAATTTCGTGGTGAAAGAAAAGGGCGGCTTTTGGGTCGTTTACAAGGCAAAGTTCAAGTTCCTCAAGCGTCCGTACTGGCGCGACAAGGTCGTGACGACATCCTTCCCGGCAGATAACCAGCTGATTCGTTTGAACGAAAATACGGCAATCACCACGGTGGAAGGCGAACCGATTATTTTTGCAAAACAGGAAATGTGCTGCCTCAGTCTCGATCGCCATCGCCCGATGCGTCTTTCTTCGGTGGATTTCCCGACGGAAGGTTTCCCGGAAGCGTTTATGACGGATGAATTCGACCGCTTTAACGTGAAGCCCGAAGAATACGAGGAAGTTTATCAGCAAAAGGTGCTACCGCAGCATATCGACATGTCGCACCACATGAATAACATCGAGTACGTGAAGCTTGCGCTCAATGTGTTCAGCGCTTCGGATTTGGAACTCTGCATTCCGTCAGAGCTCGAAGTTCATTACTTGGGCGAATCCGAAGAAGGGCAGACGATGAGAATTTTCCGTGCGGACCACAATGGAGCTACTTATATGCGAATCCTCGACGAAAACGATCGCGCCGTCTTCGAGATGAAATTGCGTATGATGTAATGGCGCCTGTCATGCCCGCCTCCGAGCGGGCATCTCCATTTATCCTAAAACATCAAAGAATTCCGGGCGGTGAAAGTCCGGTTTTTCTGTTTCTATGCGGAACGCGCTCAGGTAATGGGGCGTGTTTGCTTTGTCAGCGCACTTGTAGAGGTTTCCGCGGAGTGGCGCCTCGAATGCTTTGATTCCAAAAATTTCGGCAGGAATTTCAATCGACATTGTCCAGTAGACGGAATCGTCCTGGATGCTTGGCGCTGTTCCCGAACGCTTGATTTTTGCAATTGCTTCAAGCGAAAGCGTTTGTCTGTTATTGCGATCGGTGCCGCGGGCTGCAAGTACAAATCCTCGGCTTGTCGTTTCGAAGTTGAAATATTCGGCTGGGTTTGCTGGGTTCTGCAAAAAGATTTCCACGCAGGAATCTTCCCAGCTGCGTCCGTTGTCTTCCTGAACGGCGGCGCGGTAGCAGTCTACAGGTTCTTCAACGGTAAACTTGACGACGATGCAATTTGTCGTTTGCGAAAACTCGGCAGTGACCATCGGGTGGATGATACCCTGATTTGCCGTCCATTTCATATTCGGTTTTAATAGCATGGGTAGAAATTAGAAAAAGTTATTGGTAGTTAGTTATTGGTTATTAGTCAATAGTTGATTATTGAAACTAAAGATTTTCTAATGACCATTGACTAATGACTATTGACCTTATTTTATAGCTTTAATTTAATGTGGATAAAGTATTAAATTTGATTAACTTATATGAATTAAAAAGACTGATTAATCAGTGATTAAATCGATTAATCACTTTTTTATTTGAATGAAAATGCCGAAATTTGCTTAAAAACGCCAATTTGGGTTTTGGCACGTCTTTTGCATAATGTGTTGCGTTCCGCAAGAATGCGAGTGCGTTCAACTGCGGTTAATCTTCAAAAAAATAGGAGGCCGATATGGCTGAAAAAACAGAAAAGAAAACCTCTGGTTTCCCTGCAATGTCCCCGGCATTTGATTGCCTTGCCGTGACGAATGTTCAAGTATTTCCGTTCAAGGAAGGTGCAAACCTTGGCCACATGAAGGGGCTTGCGACCATCGTGTTGAACGACCAAATCCAGATTCGCGGGCTCCGCGTGATGGATGGCGAAAATGGCATGTTTGTGGGCTACCCGATTGATACGTTCTACAAGGGCGAAGATTATCGTACTGTGTGTTTGCCGATTACGCGTCAGCTGCGTGAACACATTGAAAATTGCGTGCTTGAAAAGTATCAGGCTGCAGTAGCTTAAGGTAGGTGCAAGTTGTTTCGCAGAATCCGTTCTTATTGCTTGTTTGGAATAAAGGCTGTTCCTGTTAGTGTAGAAGTCGATGCCGCTCAAGGACTGCCTGGGTTTACTCTTGTTGGGCTTCCGGACAATGCGGTAAGGGAATCTCGAGAACGTGTTGTTTCGGCGATACGTTCCATCGGGAAAGTGGTGACCGGTTTCCGTACAACGGTGAATCTGTCACCGGCGGATCTGCGAAAGGAGGGGAGTGCGTTAGACCTTCCGCTGGCGATTGGCTTGCTTGTTTCAACGGGGGAGATTGAAGTCCCGCAGTTGGAACGTTATGTCTTTGTGGGCGAACTTTCATTGGATGGTTTGTTGAAACCTGTCCGTGGTGTGTTATCCATTGCAATGAATTTGTCTACAGAACGTGGGTGTATTCTCGTTATTCCGCGCGGGAATGTGCAGGAGGCATCGCTGGTGGAAGGTCTTCATTTTGTTTGTGCGGATTCACTTGGTGAATGTGTTGAAATCTTGGCGCGCAATTCCAGTCAGAATGTGAAAATTGCAAAAGGGATTGCCTCGTACCGAGTAGATGTTGATGATAAAGTCCCTGATTTTAAGAATGTGGTGGGGATGGAAGGCGTAAAGCGTGCGCTTGAAATTGCCGCTGCTGGTGCGCATAACTTTTTACTTGTTGGGTCGCCTGGTGCGGGCAAGACGCTTTGTGCGAAATGCTTGCCGGGAATTTTGCCCGAGATGACTGAACAGGAAATCTTGGAGACAACGCGAATTCATTCGTGTGCTCGTAGTGCAGGTGATTCTGACGAATTTAAACCTGTGCTTGCTAGACCGTTCCGTTCACCGCATCATTCAGCGTCGATGGTTTCGCTTGTGGGCGGCGGCACTAGGCTTTTGCCGGGCGAGGCGAGCTTGGCGCATAATGGGGTACTATTTCTGGATGAACTGCCTGAGTTCAACCGGAGTGTCTTGGAAGCGTTACGCGAACCGATGGAAGAAGGAGAAATATCGGTTAGCCGAGCAAGCGGTACTGTAGTGTGGCCTGCTCGATTTATGATGGGCGCTGCAATGAATCCGTGTCCGTGTGGCTATTCTATGGATCCGAAGCGTGAATGCACTTGCTTACCCGAGGCGCGTAAACGTTATCGCGAAAAAATTTCGGGTCCGCTATTGGACCGTATTGATATTCAAGTGAGCGTGCCGCCTGTAGATGCAGCGATGTTTGCGATAAAAGGGCGAGGGGAGTCTTCTGCTGATATTCGTAGGCGCGTATGTGCGGCACGTGCGATTCAGCGGGAACGCTTCCGTAATTTGACGTTTAAATCCAATGCCGAGATGTCATCGGAATACGCACGGAAATTTGCGGCGATGACGCCTGCTATAGAAAGTTTTGCGGTAAATGCTGCCGCTAAAATGGAATTGAGTGCGCGCGGATATTTTAGATTGTTAAAAGTCGCGCGCACGATTGCTGACTTGCGCGGCGCCTCCGCCGTTGATATTATGGATCTTTCCGAAGCCTTGCGCTACCGTGCCTTTAGAGGCTAGTGGCTAATTTGGAAATTTTTGTCATCCTCGACCCTTGAACGCGCAGCGCGAGAGGGGAGGGGATCCAAGAAGAATTTTATATGTCGATAAATATGCAAAAGAAAGGTTTTACATATATCTTATTCAATAAAAAGAATGGAACTCTTTATGTTGGAGTGACTTCTGATTTGAAAAAGCGGGTCTTAGAGCATAAGTCTAAAATCATTCCTGGATTCACGAAAAAATATAATGTGGATAAATTAGGTTATTTTGAAGAGCTAACATCAATTCGCTTTGCTATAGAAAGGGAGAAAAAATTAAAGCGATTGCATCGGTGCGATAAAATAAGATTAATTGAATCTGTTAATTCCGAATGGAAAGATCTTTTTGAATTGATGGCTTAGGAACACTGCTTTCTAGATCCCCTCCCTTCGGTCGAGGATGACGTATGACTTGAGTTTAATCCCTAATTATCTTCACGCTTGCTTCGGCGCCTAGACAGCCGGGGACGGCCTTAGGCTTTGCAACGGAGACTTCAACGGCGGTTGCTTTGGGATAATGTTCCAAGACGTATTCTGCGGTCTTTACGACAAGCGTTTCGACTAGCTTGAAACAAGAAAGGCGGATGAACCCTTTAAGTTCTTCCGCCAGCTTTGCATAATCAATAGATTCGTTTAAATCTTCTGTTTCTGCAGCTTTGGCAAAGTCCAACCAAAGGGTCAGGTTCAAGATGATTGGTTGCTCGTTTTCGCGTTCGTAGGGGAGTATGCCTACAATGCAATCAAATTGAACGTCCTTGAGTCGGATTCGCCCTTGTTCCATTACCATGCGAACAATACGATAGCTGTAGTCAAGGTAAGTGCCGATACGCCAAACCAGATGTTACGAGCCATGGCGTAGGAATCCTTGGTGTCCTTGTTGGTCTGCATTCTCGTTTGGAGATTTGCATAGGTCCAGCCAGATTTCTGAGCAATGAATGCCGATGCGTCTGCTTTGTTCTTGTACCAGTCAACGCATTTTTCTTGGTTGGTTACACCGCTAATTGAGCTACAAGTTCTTTCGATCTTTTCACCGACAATGTTAGCGACACCTTCGAGATCCTTGTAAGCCTTGTCAGCTTCGCTAGACTTCATCTGCTTGAGGACACCGACAACAGCGCTTGTTGCGGCAACTGCAGAAAGTGCAACTGCACTCCAGAAGCGGACTTCGTCAGCAATACCGAAACGGTCGGTAACGTCCTGTGCGGCAGCGGATGCAGAGTAATCGCGAGCGTCTGCACGGGAGTTTGTGCGGCTCAGGTCGCCAGAAACATCGTAGCTGTTGTTGTTCTTTGCTGCAATGATGTCTTCGTCGCAAGAAACGTCGAATTCATCGCATTCCTGTTTGGGAGCAGAACTTGCGGAGGCGGACGGAGCTTCGCCCTTGAGTTCTGTTGCGATGCCGTTCACGAATGTGATTGCGGATGTGGCACCCGGAATGTAAACGTACTTGCCATCGAAGTAGACCTTTTCGGCGTCGTCACCCGGCTTCATGCCGCGGCGAACGTAAAGCTTGGACTTGATGACGTTCTTGTAAGAAACTGTGGAAGGAATGCTCAAAGCGGTCATGGAAGAAAGATCGCCGACTTGACCAATGTAAAGCTGATAAGCATTGAGTCCAGATTCCTGTGCGAACTTCTGACGGAGAACGACGTTTCCGGAAGGAACGGCGGCAGCTTCGTCAACAGAAGCGGTGCTCAGTTCGCCGCTAGAGGCAAAAACTTGATTGTCAGACATGACGGCATCTTTTGCCGTAAAATCAGCGATATCATAAACTCCAGCGAAAGCTGCTGCAGCGGAAAGGCATAGGGCCAATAAGAAAGAACGCTTCATCGTATCTACTCCGAATAATCCAATTTTTTTGGAAAAATATATAAAAAAAACACCGATAGTGAATTATATAATTTTTTTTCACGCGGAGAATCACAAATGCGATGAATAAATTATTGGTGTGATAAAATTATCAATTAATTGTACGGTTTAACGCTTTGTTTGTAAAAATCTGGTTACAAGAAATTCAATCGAAGAGATTGGACGGTTGTGGTCTTTAGTGTCGTTGTGACACTCCAAGAAGACTTTTCTAACAACTAACGTCTAGTAACTAGTGACTACTTTACTATATGGCGCTCCTTTGGAGCGCATCTAGTACGGCTCGGTAATAAATTCGTGCAAGCACGATTTTGCTACTCTCGCCTTGCACACTTTTGTCGCTTCTCTCGCCTTTGACGCTCTTTGAGCGTCTTTTGCTGGGCTCAAAAATGAATCTGCAAGCAGCTTCGCTTTGTTCGCCCTACGCAAAAGTTACTATATTTAAGCGCGTAAAATTTTAACCCTAAAAAAGAAGGTGCTATAATGGCAAAGCTTTCTATCGAAGATCTCGAACTCGCCGGCAAGCGCGTGTTCATCCGTGTCGACTTCAACGTTCCGCAGGACAAGGTGACTGGCGAAATCACCAACACCAAGCGTATCGAAGCCGCTCTCCCGACCATCCAGTACGCTCTCGATCATGGTGCAGCCGTCGTGCTCGCTTCCCACCTCGGCCGTCCGAATGGCGAAAAGAACATGAAGTACACGCTCGCCCCGGTTGCAAAGAAGCTCGAAGAACTCATCAAGAAGCCGGTGAAGTTCCTCTCCGACTGCGTGGGTCCGGAAGTCGAAGCCGCCTGCGCTGCTATCAAGCCGGGTGAAATCATCCTCCTCGAAAACCTCCGCTTCCACATCGAAGAAGAAGGCAAGCGCAAGATCAAGAACGCTGATGGCACCGAAACTAAGGAAAAGGCCGACAAGGAAGCCGTCAAGGCATTCCGCGCAAGCCTTACCAAGCTCGCTGACGTTTATGTGAACGACGCTTTCGGTACCGCTCACCGCGACCACTCTTCCATGACTGGTGTTGAACTCCCGCAGCGTGCCGCTGGTTTCCTCATGAACAAGGAACTCAAGGCTTTCGACCAGGTCCTCAACAATCCTCCGCGTCCGTTCCTCGCCATCCTCGGCGGTGCAAAGGTCGCTGACAAGATCCAGCTCATCAACAACCTCCTCGACAAGGCCGACAAGATTATCATCGGCGGTGGCATGGCTTTCACCTTCAAGAAGGTTCTCAACAACATCGAAATCGGTTCTTCTCTGTTTGACGAAGAAGGTGCCAAGCTCGTTCCGGATCTGATGGCCAAGGCTAAGGCTGCTGGCAAGGAAATCATCCTCCCGGTTGACTACATCGCTGCTGACAAGTTCGCTGCCGACGCTGCTACCAAGGCTGTCTCTGACGCAGAAGGCATTCCGGCTGGCTGGATGGGCCTCGATGTGGGCGCTGAATCCACCAAGCTCTTCGTGAACGCTATCAAGTCCGCAAAGACCATCGTCTGGAACGGTCCTGCAGGCGTGTTTGAATTCGAAGCCTTCGAAAAGGCAACCAAGGCTATGGCTGACGCTATCGTCGAAGCTACCGCTGCTGGCGCAATCACCGTTATCGGTGGTGGCGATACCGCTACGGCTGCCAAGAAGTACGGCGCAGACAAGAAGGTGACCCACACCTCTACGGGTGGTGGTGCTTCTCTCGAACTTCTCGAAGGCAAGACTCTCCCGGGTGTTGCTTTCTTGACCGACAAGTAATCATTAAAAGTCATCCCGGCCATTGTGCCGGGATTGCCATCTTGAAGAAACTCTCGTTTGTGCGAGGGTTTCTTTTTTTATATTAATTCGCATGAAAATTATTTTGTTGTGTGTCGCGTTGTTGATGATGCCATGCTTGGCTGATGAACCGGCTACTGTTACGCCAGTTGATTCAGCGGCGTATTATCAGAAAATGTACGAGTACAACTTGGAAAAATATCACACCGATGTTTTTGTGAAAGATGTGATGTTTTGGACTTATATTGGGGGCATGATCGCGTCTGGTTGTATCTCTTTACCTGTGGCTTTGGGTGCGGGATCTCGCGGTGGAAAAATGTCTACCATGGAAATGGTTGGTATTATCGCTCCCTTAGCTATTATGGGAACGGCTGGGATTGGATATATAATCTTTGAAATCGCGACTTTAGTCCGTCGCAGTAAGTATGAAAAATACTACCAAAAGTGGGAAATTTCTAAAAATTCAAGCAATTCCATGCAGGTTGGAATCGCTCCCTTGCTGAATCCACTGGATGGGCGTTACGGCGCTGTTTTGGCGTTTTCGTTCTAGTCTTGTTCGCCTTGCTTGGGCTCGGCGGTTTCGTCGTGTTCCTCGATTTTTGAGACTTTGGTGAACCAGTAGTCTTCGCTGTTGATGGAACTCATGTTGCCGATGAGCTGGTCGAGGTCAAGATTTTGAATGTCGTTGTTTTCGTTAGGCATGTCTAGAATATATATATTTATAAGAAAAGGTGATGCCGTCCCCATTCGCGGATCATGACCACATAAGCGCTAAAGCGCAAGTGGTCAAAGAACACGGAGGCCGGCATGACAATGTAAAAGGAGCTTTTATGTCGATTGCTGAATTTTCGAAGAAATTCCATGCGGATAAGCGCGGTAACTGTGCCATGGCTGTAGCTTATGGCTATGCAAGAGCAACGGGCAAGTCCGAAGAAGAGGCGGGGAAGGCTGCCGAAATGTTCCGTGCGTTTGGCGGTGGCAAGGCTCCGGACGGTTTGTGCGGGGCGCTCTATGCTGCAAAAATGATGCAGCCCGACCATGCCGAATCGATTGAAGAAGTCTTTAAGCGCGGGGCGCAAGGCTGTACCAAGTGTAAGGAAATCCGCCCGAATAAGATTATCCCGTGCAATCGTTGCGTGGAACTGGCAGGCGAGGCGTTGGATTTTTTGGAGAAGTAACTGGATGCTTCGGGCGTTTGCCCTCTGCATGACGTTAAGGATTGTAGTCCACTTCCTACCGTCTACTTCCTATGTCTACTAATCTCACGTTCAAGAGGTCTTCTTCCCAGGCGTCTTTGAGCTTGCGGAGGGCTTCGAGGGATTTGTCGTCGGCACCGCTTTCGTCTCGCTTTTGCATGAGCTGCTTGTAGCTTTCGGCGAGTTCGCTTGCATGCGGATAATTCGGGGCGAGTTTTGCGAGTTCGTCTAGTATGGTATTGTCTGAATACAGGCGGGCAATGCCTTCTAGGCTGCTTTCGATATATTTTTGCGTATTGTTTTCGCTTTTGAATGTATCGGCTTCTTGAAATTCGAGAGGTCTAATTTTGTCCATCCAGGCAGATTCTGCAATATAAAGCTCGTTGTCTTCGGCGATGGCGTCTTTACGACCGAAAATGGCTAACTGCGACTTGAGGAACGGACGGTAGCTTTCGATGTCGATTTCTATCGATGCGCGTTCGGCAAAATCGGCAAGATTTTTGAGGTTTGTTTCCGAAGGATTATTCAGGAGGCATTCCTTGAGTACCGCCAGCTGATCTTTGGCTGGGAGTCGCTTGAATGACTCAGAACGGCTTGTATTGGCGCGGATTCTCAAGCGCAAAATGCGCAAGAGCAAAAGCATCATGGCGATAAAAAAAATAATGGACCAATTCACGCGCGAAAAAATAGATAATCTGTTCAAAAAGAGCTTGTGAACGCTGTGTTTTTTTTCGATATAATACGGTAATTGTTGAAATTTCTCAAGATTTTATGTTTTTACATATATTTTGCAATATTGCAAGACCTCATTTCATTTTATTTGGTTTATATTTAGGTGGAATTGTTGTAACCTATCTTTAGGTGGAGATTGGAATATTATGAAATTTTATAGATGGATAACCCTCGGTGCTCTGTTTGGTTGTTCCGTTGTTGCTTTTGCCCAGACCCAGGATGTCCGTACGTTGGATATTGTGATTCGCGATTTTCAGCCGAATCACCCTGACTTTGAAAATTTCTCGGAAGAATCAGTTAATCATATTAACGAAATCTATAATTACAGGACCGCTACCGGCGCAGCCATGAATATGTTTGGCTACGACAATGCATGGTATGCCAATGCTCCTTATCACACTACTTGTGGTAACATGAATACATTCCGGGAGGGGATCGTGGGTGCCCAGATTGGTACCGATGGTCTTCCGATTCAGGCGAACTTGCTCTTGCCGGGTTATTTGCAAGGGACTTCTACTACTAGAACCGTGTTGGAATACGGTGAATGCTCCCAGAAAAACGGCAATATTACACTTCGTGGTTACAAGAATGCTGATGAAAATGTCAGTGGCTACAAGTGCCCAGGTGGCGGTATGAACTGGAATAACCCGGTTATTTACACGCCGGGGATGGTAAAGCCGTATTTGATGTTTGTTCCTAAGGAAGAAGGCAAAATCGATATGCTTAACGATGTTGTCATCCTTAAGCAGAATGACCTTTGCGATAACTCCCTTTTTGACCAGTGGTTCCTTGATGTTCCTGGTCAGAATAAACGTGTCAATACGACGATGGATATCCCGAAGGATACGCAATCCAAGTATTACATTTATGACTATAACTACAATAATGGTGGTTATTCTCCGCTCGACAGTATTAACCCGCTTACGAGAGAATGGGTTGGTCCGAAGTCCTGTAATGCCTCTATTCAGCCGAATGGTGTGTGCGATCAGTTTGGTCCGCAGACGCTCTCCATTTTCTGCCCGCCGTACAATTATCAGTATGCTAAAGATCAGGCTGACTTCTTGGGACAGAATACGGCTAAGCTCTGCACGGACTGGTTGAATCAGGGTGGTCCGCGTGCTGTGAACCCGACTGGAAATGGTTATAGTGCTGCATGGAATGCCGCTGCTATGAATGGTAGCCTCGGTATGCAGCATCTTCGTAACTACGCTTTCACTATGATGGGTTATGCAAGTTTCAAGTATAAGTCTTCTAACCAGCTCCCGACTCCGGAAGTGTTTGAATTCGCCGGTGACGATGACATGTGGATCTTTGTGGACGGTGTGCTTGTTGTGGACTTGGGTGGTACGCACTTGGCTGCTCCGGGTAAGGTCAATATCCAGACTTTGGCTAAGAACAACCATGGTTGCCATGCTGGTGAACCGCTTGCCACTTATACCAACTGCTTGAATTCTAGTGACGTGTCTGGCTGGGCTGATGATACTTGGCATCATTTGCACTTCTTCTATGCTGACCGCCAGTCCGATGGTTCTAACATTTACATCCGTACGTCTCTTGCTGAACTCGCTCCGTCTCGCTATGGTCAGCCTTCTGTGAGCGATGTCGTTGTGAAGGTGGACGAAAACGGTGTGTCTCATAACAGCATGTATATGAACGTCCCGCTTGCTGACTCCAGCCTTGCCGCTATCCAGAACTCGGGTAATATGGGCATCCCGGCGATGGTGGTTTTGCGTGAAGTGACTGATGCAAATGGTGTGAAGCAGACTGTTGTCTATGGTTTCTATGTAACTTCGATGACGGGACCGATTGACAAGGGTGCCGATGGTCAGATGTACCAGTTTGAAGGTGTTGTGAAGGATGCTGCTGGCAATATTGTCGATGGCGGACTTTTGGGCGATGACCGCATTGCTTTCAATGTACCGTTTAGTCAGGGACTTAATGACGATGGCAACGGTGGTAACTATACGGATATCGAATGGTCTCAGTTGATGTTCTGGTCTCAGAAGGTGAATTTCTATGTGGCTTCTAGTTCTGGCAAGCACGTGGAAGGCTTTGATGAACGTGAAAAGTGGGGTAAGATTTCTTATACCGCTGTGGCTACGACGCCTGTGATTCCTGATGACCCAGCATACGACCGTCCGGACTTTACGGAAGAAGCTCAGAAGCTTTCGGATCTTGCAGAAAGCAATGATGGTACGATTCCGACAGACATGACTGCAGACCTCGTTTTGACTCCGATTCCGGCTGTCAGTGGCACCGACCCGCTGAAGTGGGCTAAGGATCATGCCGATGAAACTATGGCTTCTGGTGGCAAGGGCAATACAGTTGTTGCTAATGGCGTTGTTTATGGCGCTGGTCAGGCTACGAATTCGACTCTCTGCTATAATGATGGTTCTTCTAAGATTCCGGGCAAGAAGAGTAATGAATCTTGTTCTGAATGGCATTTCTCGACAACTCAGCCGTTCCAGGTAAATATTCGCGTGTTTGACCACTTGGGTCACTTTGTGAACCAGTACAACAAGCGCGTGACTAAGGAAGAATATGAAAAGGCTCTGGGTACAGGTAATCCGTCTGCTCCGAATGGCATGGAAGTTCCTGGTTGCTCCAATACGAAGCTCTATGGTGCATCGGGTGCCATGACTGCTACGATCAAGATGTATCCGGTGACGGATAAGGGTCGCTTGCTTGCAACGGGTCCGTACATTTACCAGATGACCGTCGTTAAGGAAGCCTACGAATACTGCTATCTGAGTAACGGTAATAACGCAACGGTGATGACGATGCCGTTCCAGCGTACTACTGAAACGACGAGACGTGGTTACCGTAGAACCGCTAAGAAGAAATAAGATTTCTTAGAGATTTTCAAGACTCCCTGTGGTGAATGCCACGGGGAGTTTTTTTATAGTCAATGGTCAATAGTCTTTGGTTGTTTGAAAAACGCGCGAGAATTGCGCAGGAATGGCTAGAGAGGCTTCGCTATCAGTGCGAAGGGTTCGGCATCGGTGATGCGGACGCGGAGCGTTTGCCCGGCAGGGAATGTGCCTTGTAGGGCGACTGGGCGGTAAGCCTCGTTGCGGGCGATTGTGGTTCCGGCGCGGTAGCCTTGCTTTTCGGTAACGACGGTGCACTCGTCGCCGATCCATTCGCGATTGTTCTCGATGGCGATTTGTTGGAACGCTTCGGCGAGAATCGCGGAACGCTCGTGCTTGACGGTGTCGGGGACTGCAAGGGGGGCGGGGGCGAGACGTTCTGAATTGCTAGCTTCGAGATGCGCGCTGTTTATTGTTGACTCAAGATGCGCGGCGACAGTGCCTGGGCGCGCGACAAAACGCGTGATGTTGCAGACTGTCGGGCGAGTTTCTTTCAAAAGCTTTAACGTGTCGTTGAAATCTGCGTCGGTTTCGCCGGGATAGCCGACGATAAGGTCGGTGCTGAGCGTGAACTTGCTGAATCGCTCGGTAAAGGCGTGGGCGAGGGTTGCGTAGTCGCGTGCGGTGTGACGGCGGTTCATCGCCTTGAGCACGTTTTCGCTGCCGCTTTGGACGGGAATGTGGATGAACTTGTAAATGCGATTATCTGTGAAGCAATCCAAAAGAGCTTCTTGATAGCCGAGGACATGGCGCGGATTGCCCATGCCGAGGCGGATGCGGTAATTGCCGTTCACGTGTGTGAGGATTCTTTGCGTGAGCTCAGCGAGATTCGTGCCGATGTCAAAACCGTAGCAGGCACAGTCTTGGCCGGTGAGCTGGATTTCGAGACAACCGTCATCGACAAGCGCCTGGACTTGATCTACGATGGTCTGGGGCGCAAAGCTGTGGAGGCGTCCTTTGACGAGATGTGTGCTGCAAAAGGCGCATGCGTCAAGACAGCCTTCTTCGATGTTCACGATGCCGACGAATGGGGATTCACGAAGGACGTTGCGATAGATTTTGTTGCTGCCGGGAGTGCGCGCGGATGTTTGACTTGAGGGGGATTGCGCGGGCTGGGTTGGTAATATTGCCGAGGCTACAAGTTCTTTTAGGCTTGTGAATTGTACGTGCGGAACGGTGCGGAGCGCTTCTTCGCGGAAGTCCTTGGGGGCGCAACCCGTGATGTATATGGGAACGCCCGGAAATGTGCTCGCTGCTTTGCGCAGAAGCTTCATGGCTCCTGCATTGCCTTTGACCGTGCAAACGTTCAGGTAGAACGCTTCGGGCTTTTCAGTGCTGAAGTCCGCGGGATTCGCGGCGCTTGTGGAATTCTTGGCTTTTGTGGAATGCGCCGGCTTCGCTTCTGGAAACTCGAACGTGACGTCGGATTTTTGCGAGAGAATGCGCGCAATCTTTTCACCGTCACCGAAATTTGCGGCACAGCCCTGGCTTAAAACGACTATCATCTCTTGAATTTTTCCAGCGTGATGCCGGGGTAATAGTGCGTTAAAATTTGGATGTAGCTTTGACCGGCCTGTGCGCGAGCGCGAGCGCCCATTTGGCAAAGCCCAACGCCATGCCCGAATCCCTTGCCCTTGAGAATCCATTCATTCCCGTTCTTGTGGATGCGGAAAAAGCTGGAGGGGAGGATGGTGCCTCCGCGCTTGAAAAGCCAGCGGATTTTGTCTGCTTTGGCAGTGAAAGAACCGTTGTTCGTTTCGATGACGAGCGTGTGGATGCGACCGCTTTTGAGCGTGTCTTGAATGTGCATCGACTTGATACTCGAAAAACTCGGGACGTTTGCTTTCGCTTCTTTTGCGTTTATCTGGAATAAATCACGAAGTTCGTCTTCGGTAAATTCACGAGTCCATTCGGTGTAGTTGGATTCGCGGCACCACGGCGTTCCGTCAGGGCGGAGGTCGGGCTTGTTTTTGAGATAGGGGTGGTCTGGGCGACCCCAGGTGACAACGCCTTCGGTTTCTCCACCGCAAGTGGAATGGTAATAGGCGGTGATGAATTCTCCGTTGTACGTCATCACGACGCCTTCGGTTTCGCGGACGGCTTTGTCTGTAAGTGCAGTGGCGCTATGGAGGCCTTTGTAGACTTGGTCGCGCGTGTCGGCGTAAACGTCAAAGCCTTGTGCGACTCGGCTGCCGAAGTGCTTGTACGCGTAGGTGCGTGCGGCAACAGCTTGTGCCTTGAGCGCTTCGAACTTGGATTCGTCGAGTTTGCCGATTTCGTAAGGAACGACGCCACGCAAGTAATCTTCAATATCGATGACGTTGATGGCGTTTAGCTTGTTGCCATTGGCGGTAACAATAAATTCACCGTTGTAGCAGGCTTTATTGAGGCCAACCTTGTCTGTTGCAATGGCAATGCAATCGCTAGCAGAAGTGCCCGTGGCTTTGAAAACGCGTCGGTCAGCGGTCTGCTGGCGCTTTGATTTTGTCTTGATTTTGAGTTTGCCTTTAGAGGCCGTGATGTGCAGTTCTTCGTTCTTTTGACGGACGAAAATGTTTGGCACACCGACAAAGACGCCCACCTGGATAGGGCGGTTGAGTTCTTTGGCAATTTTTTGAGGAACGATGGTCTGCTCAGATACGCTGTTTGCTTCGATCGGGCTATACTCAGAATTGCCGGCCGCAAGAGATGAGGTCGCCAAGGAGAGTGTCGTCAAAGCAACTGCTGAAAATATCCGGAGCAGGCCCATGGACCTTATTTCTTTTTGAGCTTCGCCTGGGTTTCTTTAGCCATCTTGCGGAGCTTGGACTGGTTCATCGTGCGGTCCGACGTCGAGATCTTATCAACAAAGAGGTCGCCGTTGAGGTGGTCGCATTCGTGCTGGATGCAGCGGGCGAACAGACCTTCGCAGTTATGAATTTCCTGGGCTTCGCCATTGATGTCAAAGAAACGCACTGTCACGCGGTCCGGACGGACAACGTTGCAGAAAATTTCCGGGAGGGAGAGGCAACCTTCATCGTAATCGACGTTCTTGGCATCCGGTTCAGCTTCCCATTCGGGGTTGAACATGATGTACGGACGCGGTTCCTCTTCGTCTGGAATGGCGGTGTCAATGACCACGAGACGGATATTCTTGCCAATCTGCGGAGCGGCAAGGCCACAGCCCGGAGCATCGTACATGGTTTCGAGCATGTCTTTTGCGAGCTGGCGGAGTTCCGGCGTGATTTCGGTGATGGGTTCGCACTTTTTGCGAAGCACCGGGTCACCGTAAATTCTGATGGGGAGAATGGCCATGATTACTTCTTTTCTTCGACCTTAGCGGAAGTGTCGTTGTTGATGACGCGGAGGATGGCTGCCTTTTCGAATTCGATGGTGGAGGTGCCAGTGCGGAGCGTGATGATGTTTTCTTCCATGCTAGCGATGGTGCCGATGATGCCTGCGGCGGTCATGACCTTGTCGCCCTTCTTGAGCTGCTTGCGCATTTCGTCCATCTGCTTCATTTCCTTCTGCTTCGGGCGGATGAAGAAGAGCCACATCACCACAAAGAGGAGGATGAGCGGGAGGAAGCTAGCGAGAGCGCCCGGCTGTTCCGGCTGAGCGGCTGCGTCCTGTGCGAAAGCGGCGATGGAGGAAAGAGTCACGAGAAGTGCAGAGAGTTTCATATTGAACCTTGTAAAAGGGTGAATGTGTTACGTGCTAAAGATAGTAATTTGGAATTTAGAACTTAGAACTTAGAGCTTAGAATTGCTGGCAATAATCGATACTTGAATTTTTTTTCGTTTTACAAGAAGGCGATTCCCGACTGTCATCCCGGACTTGTTCCGGGACGGGAATGACATTCAGTCTATTGACCAATGACCGATGACTATTGACCAGTAATTAATTTCTTATCAAGCAACGGGTAGATTCGGTTGAGTTCGAGCAGGTTTAGGAGCCTGTCGAAGTTGGCGCAATATTTTTCTTTGGGAAGCTCTTTGAGGAGCTGCTTTTGCAAAAGCGTTTCGAGGCTGCGCGGCGTTAGGCTCATCCCGTGCATAGTGCGCTTGGTCTGCGCAATCAAATCGCTGGTATTTACGGCAACAAGACCATCGGACTGGAGGTCGCCTTTATCGCAGGCGGCTTTCACGAATGCGGTGAGGATTGCCTGGTCGGTAAGCGAAAGGATGTTTGGCGATGTGCTCTTGTAAATGGCGCGATGGCGGAGTGTCTCGTAGAGAATCTTGATCAGCGGCTTGTTCTCGACCGATACGGATTCCGATTGCAGACGGACGAGCTTGAAGTCTTGCAAAATGATTAGTAGTTTGTATGTACCGAATGCAGAAAGCTTTGAAAAATGAGCAATCTCGTGTTGTAGTGCATCTAAACTAATATTTTTTGCGGGCATCCTCGAAAGTACAAACAACAGCGACGGGAACGTTGTAATCAAGTCGCTCTTACGCTTGTTCTCTTGCGCAATGTGGTTGCGTTGCGTGAGGAATGCGAGGATGGACTTGAGCCAGATGGGCTGTTCCTTCATCGTGTCGTGCAAGGCGCTTTGCGGAATGACTTCGAGTTCGCAGTCTTCTTTGGCGCAGACCGTGTAATCCATGGGTTCGCCAGCGATGAGACTGAGTTCACCAAACGTGGATCCGGGACCCAAATTCAGAACTTGCGTGCCGTTTTGCTCGTCTTTAGAAGTCGCGGTAAGCGTACCGCTTTTGACGATGTAAAAGGAATGGGTGTGGTCGCCTTGCTGGCAGAGTTTTTCGCCTTCTCTCAAAATCATTTGACCGTCCCCTTGAGATTTGGCTCGTACTGCAATGCCAATAAATAGTAATTTACTTTGTTAAAACTAAGCGCAAAAAGATTGTTCTCTTTTTCGCTGAACCATTCAAATTGCTGCATTTGGAGCCAGTCTGCAACGCTAACTTCAAGGTGGTGTTCCTTGAATAAATTTATCCATGCAGAGCCGTCCATGGTCGTTTCGGGGGCGAGTGTCGATAGCCAGACGAGGCATCTCTTTTGCTGGAGTGTGAGCTTGAACGGTAACCACGGAAGTTCAAGTTCTTGCGTCTTGAGGTAATCCGCAAAAATTTCGAGAAGGCGCGGGTCCGGGACGGTAAGCGTCGAGCCGTTGGCTTGCGGGATGAGCATCTTGCGGCGGATAAGCGTCTTTAGAGCTTCGTTTGCGACTAGGAACGGCGTCTTGGTTAGCCACGAGAATTCTTGCAACAGCAACTGCTTTTGCAAAATTTCGTCTTTGCTGTAGAATTTGCAGAAAGAGGCAAGGCTTTCGAGCGGATTTTCCGTCTTTGCGGCGCGGATGGACTCGTTGATACGGCGCGTTTTGGCCGAAATTGCCTTGATGGCTGCCAAAAGCCAGACGGGGAGCGCCTTTAGCTCGGATTCCATGCACTCGTCATTGATGATGGTGATGGTGGAATCGGTGGTCGCCTGGA
>Ga0256407_10005137_pt1 | contig 21270 bp, 12 predicted proteins | sample RumenRJG_04DNA_FD_193489 | JGI IMG/M metagenome (GOLD analysis project Ga0256407, IMG submission 193489) | Bovine rumen microbial communities from Lethbridge, Alberta, Canada - RJG_04 | ecosystem: Host-associated > Mammals > Digestive system > Stomach > Rumen | place: Canada: Alberta... | reverse complement strand
AAAAAGAAAGAAAAATTTAAAGAAGAATCAGTAGGATATATGGATTCAAAAATGAAAGGGGATAATACTAAAGAAGCAGGAGTAGCCAAAAAAAAGAAAGAAAAATTTAAAGAAGAATCAGTAGGATATATGGATTCAAAAATGGAAGGAGATAATACTAAAGAAGCAGGAGTAGCTAAAAAAAAGAAAGAAAAATTTAAAGAAGAAACAGTATCATATCAAGATGATGAATTTAATAAAAAGCAAAAAAAAGAAGAAGAACCAGAAACAGAAAAATTAATAGAAGAACAACCAGACTTTATAATATCAGGAGTAATACCAGGTCAAAAAGCAAATAAAAAAGATATTGAAAATGCAATACAAGAAGATAATTACCCATTAGATTATTATTTAGATGAAGATGAAAATTTAAGAAAACATAGAATAAGATTTTTACCTCATTATCCTTTAACAGTGAAAGAAGGAGAAAAAATTGAACCAGATGAAATATTGGAAGGTCATATTAAAGGAACAAAAGATAATAAATTTAATGAAGAAGAATATGGTTATATGGATGATGAAGTGACAAATAATAAAAAAAAAGATAAAAAAAAGAAAAAAGATAAAAAGAAAAAATTCAAAGAACAAAATGTTGAATATGATGATGGAGAAGAAAATAATGAAAAAGAAGAAGAAGAAGAAAAAGAACCTGAAAAGTTAATAGAAGATCAACCAGATGAAATTTTCTCAGGAGTAATTCCTGGTATAAAAGCTAAAAAAAGTGAAATTGAAGATGCAAAAATTAATGATAATTATCCTTTAGATTATTATGTAGATGAAGATGAAAATCTATATGAACATAAATTTGATACAATTAATTATAAAGACCAAGAAACTAATATGAATGGTTTAATTAATGGACAACAAAAAAATGATGATAATAATGATTATAATACTAGTCATAATTATGCAGGTGAAAATAAGAAATTTCAATTTAAAGTTTCTTTATCACAAATTTTTGTTGATGAAAGTAAAAATTATGAAGATCATTATTATTTTAAGGATTTTTAAGAAATATAAAAAGAAGTTTATTGTTTTTTATAAATTATGTTTTAAAGTATTATTTGCAATTATTCAAAATAGTTTTATAATGTATATCATCAATTGTTTCTAAATATATAATTTTTATTAATTATTTACAACTCATTTCTAACAATATATAATTATATATTTTTAAATTCAATTTTTTAAATATAATTTTTAAATATCTATTTAATATATTTAGTTATTTTTAGTAGTATAATTATTATCATTTTTTATTTTTTGATTATCATCATTTTCTTCTCTATTTTCTAAAAAGTTATCATTTTTCAAAGATTTTAATCCCATAATTCCATTACCATAAATTGAAAAAATTCCATTTATTTTAATTTCCTTATCAAATAAATCTTTCTTATAAATAATATTTCTTGAATTTTTCATAGAATTTAATAATTTTATTCTTTTATCTTTACATTTCATGCATTCTAAATTATTATCAATATTTATTGAATTTAAACAAAGAGAATGATAAGTATGATGACAAAGAAAATAAATAGCAGGAAGAGAAATTTGTAAACCACATTCAGGGCATATTTTAGATATTAAAGTATAATAATTTGTTTTTAATTCATTAATTTCTTTTTCAGTTTTTAATAAATCATTTTTTAATTTATCAATATTTTCTTTTGATTTTTCTAAAGGAATAACTTCTTTTTGAATTGATTTTTGAATAAATTGTTTAATTAATTTAAAAGGAATATTTGGATTTGATTTTTTTAAAATATCTAATACATGAACCGGAATCATTGATTTATTTTCAATTATATTATCTAATAATATTTGCAAATATTTATCCATTTCTTCAATTATTTCTTTTTCATTTTCTTCTTTTTTTGGAATTCTATTTTCAGGAGAAGAAAAATAATTTAAAGCTAAATCTAGATAAATTTTATCTGAATTTCCATTATTTGTACAAAGAGATATTATTTCTTTATAATCTCTTCTATCCATATAAATTGATAATAATTCAATTTGATTTTTCTCTTTGTTACTATTTAATAATTCAATTTCACCTTCTATGTATTGTTTTTCTTTGAATAACATTAATACATATGTTTTATTATATATGTTTTTGTATTTTTTTAAAATATCTAAAATTTTGTATCTTTGAGATATATCATCATCTAAATATAATTCTATTATTTTATGAATTAAATTTTGGAAACTTTTATTATTTAGTTCTCTAATTTTATTTATATGTTTGTTTTCATCTTTTTTTTCTTTTATATTCTTATCTTTTTCTTCGTCTTTATTTAATTCTTTATTTTTGTCTTTTTCTTCTTCTTTATTTATTTCATTATTTATATCATTTTCTTCATCTTTATAATTATTTAATTCATTATCTTTAATATTTAATGATTCTAATTTATTAAAAAGTGATTTAAAATATTTATTATAACCAAAAAACATTTTAACTAATTTTACTATATTGTTATATTCAATTTTCGATATATTCTCATCAATAAATTGATTAATTTTTAAATAAAAACTTTCTCTCATATTTTTATTTTCTAAAAAAAACTCACTAAATTTACAAAAGAAATAAATTTTATCATCAATAGAAATTATTAATTGATCTTTATCTTTTTTTTCAGGTTGAATAACATCAAGTGCCTTTTCATATTTTCCTTGTTTTTCAATTAAAATTCTTAACACATCTTCAATTAAATTATTTTGTTTTGCAATTTGTAAAGCTAAATCAATATTTTCAGTTTCTAAACAAACATTAATTGCACTTTTTATAATTCTTTTAGGTAATATTTTGTTCTTTTCAATAAATTCTTTAATTTTAACAAATTTCTCTTGCATAATATAACAATTTAATAATAAAGAAGTATAATCTTTTAATTCTTCATTATCTCTTTCTTGAAATTGTTTATTTGCTTCAAGAGCTTCTAAATATTGAATTAAATAATCTAATTTTGATTTTTCTAAAAATTTCTGAATTACATTTGAAGGTTCCAAAAAATTTATTGTATTTATATATTGTGAAATTGATTTGTCAAAATCACCTTTTAAATATGAATATTCTGCACATCTTTGTGAAATTTGAGATATTTTATCATCATCATAATTTAATTTTTGAGCATATGATAATGCTATTTCATATAAATGTTTTTTGAAAAAAATTTCAAATTTATCTTTATTATCTTTTTCTTTTAATTTTATTATAAATTTTTTATCGTTATTTTTATTTTCGATAAATGCATATATATATTCATTATCAGTACAAATTGAAGAAATATTTTTAAAATTTTCATTAGAATATATAAAAAATTGATTTTCAGGATCATAAATTTCTAAACTATTATTATTTTCTTTTAAAGAAATAAAAACAATATAATTTTTAAAATATTTAATACTTTTTCTTTTTCCATCAAAATATTTAGAACTTCCTTTCACACCACCAATAAATTCAATTATTAAAGAATTAATATTACTAGCAATAATAAATTTATCATCTTTTACATCAACACATCCATTATAAGCTCCTCCTTCATTTTCACTTAAACTTTTTTCTTGAATTGTTTCATTATTATTTTGATCAAAATAATAATAATAAAGACCTTCATTTGTAGTTACATATAAAATATTATTTTCTTTTTTTTCATTTGAAAATATTAAATTTGTGATTTCTAATTTTTTTTCCATTTGATTTAATTTTTTTATATAAGTTTCTTTTGGTGAACATGATAATATATTTGGTTTTCCTATTATTAAAATTATTTCTCCATTTTCTAAACCAATTGCACATTGTGAAAAGTCAGAACTTATTGCAAAAGATTTTATATTTTCAATATTTATAATATTTTCATTTTTATTTTTTTCTTCTATTTTTATATTTTTTAATTTTATTTGTTTGGCTAATAAATTTTCAATATCACCATTTTTATTATTTATTTTTTTTATAGGGTTTCTAATAAGAGATGATATATCATAAATTTTAATTGAAGTAATAAAATTTTTATTTTTTTCATTTTCATTTATAGAATCTTCTAAATCACCTCCGACAGAAACAAAATAAGGGCTATTATTAAAAACTTTAATTTGGAAATCAAAATATAATTTATTATGTAATCTATATTGATCTATTACTTTATTATTAATTATTTTTACAATTAAATATTCAAATATTGATTTTTCATTCATTTTATATTTTACTTTACCACAAATAAAAATAATACCATTAATTGCGCACATTTGATTTGGAGAAATTTCTGATATATTTATATTTGATTCTTCTTTTTTTTCATTTTTATCATTTAATTTATTTTCTTGTGATATTGGTATTTCATTTATTTGATTATCATTGTTTATAAAGTTTTCACCTTCTATAATATCGAAAAATGGAAATTTACGTGTTGAGATAATATTTTGCATTTTAAATTATTAATAGTTTATTTTTGATTAAATTATTATTTAATATAATTTAAATTTTCTAAATATTGAATATTTTTTAAAATAAATTTCCTAATATTATATATTTTCAAATTGATTTTTTATTTAAAATTTTTTTTTTTTTTTTATTTATTTTGTTATTTTTATTCTTAGTAATAATATATATATAATATTTCAATAAAAAAATAAAATGTCAAAAAGACAAAGCCATTCAACATATACAGGTCAAAGTGAAGAAGAATTTCAAACTACATTTAATACTTTAAAAGATTTTTTAATTCCTCAAATAAGGGATTTTCAAGCAAAGAGATTAGTAAATTATTATACTACACATTATGAAAATAAAATATTAAATAGAGAAAAAAAATTAAATTTTTATAGAAGTAATAGTATAATAAATGAAAAAAGTAATAAAAATATTTCAATATTGGATTATTCATTTGTTACTGGAAAAACTAAAAAAAATACTAAACCAAAAAAGAATTTTGGTAAAACTAGAAAACAAGTTGAAAAATTAGAAAAAAAAATATTAAGAAAAGTATTAAGTCAACAAACTTTATTTTCAAATAAAAGTAAAAGAACTACAATTTTTTCTACTGATGAAAATATATATGAAAGAGGTAAAGAACAAAAATTAGAATATGAACAAAAAATGAATAAATTAAGAGAAGAAAAAGAAAAAAATGAATTAAAAAATATAAGAAATAAACCAAAAATTTCTGAAAATTCAAAAAAAATAATGGAAAATAAATCACAATTACCTTTATATTTAAGAATTGATCAAATTCAAGAAGATAAAATAAATAATTTAAATCAAAAAAAAAATAAATACCAAAAAGAAAAATTAATAAAAAGAAATACTTATAGAGATAAATTTGAAGATAAAAATTTAAGATTTATTAAATGGTTTGAAATGAGTGAAACATGGGATAAAATAAAAGAAGTTAGATTAAATTTTATTCGAAAAGAGATTGAAGATATTAGAGCAATTGATGAATTAAATGAAAGAAAAGAAGAAACTTTTCATCCTAAAATAAGTAAAAAAAGTGAAGAAATTTATAAAGAAAAATATTCTGAGAATTTTCAAGAAAGAATTGAACAATATAAAAATAATAAAATATATTGTGAAAATAAAATAAAAAAACAAGCAATGCCTTCTTTTAAACCAAATATTAATAAAAATTTTAAAATTAGAGAACAATTTTATGAAAGATATAAATTCAAGCCAATTGAATTTTATGATGAAATGATAATAGAATAAAATAAATTATTTTTTAAATATAGATTATATAATGAATAATAATTATATATTATCTAAAAGTTGATATTCATCATTTGTATTTGTATGACTTTTAATAAAAATTATCAAAGGCATTTCTATTATTAAAAAAATAAATAAATTAATAATTCCTATAAGAATTATAAATCCAAAAGTAATTAAAACAATATTAATAAATGATAAATGAATATCAGGTCGATATAGAGAATAAAATATATAAATTATAATATCTAAATCACAAAAAAAAGAAAAACCAACTCTTGAAAAAGGTAAATAAAAATTACTATTATAAATCTTAGAAAAGAATGTTTCTTTTGGATAAATATAAATAAAAATAATTAAAAAAGTAAATGAAAATATACATAAAAATCTAAAAGATTTATCAATAAATACAATTCTTTCTGTAATTTTGAAATAAAAATTATTTTCTAAATTAATTTTAAATATATTTGGAAAACTTATATATAAATAATATGATAAACTACAAATAATTTGAATAAAAACACATAAAAAACAAAAAAATATTTTCATGATATCTTTTTTTTCATCAAAAAATGATATTAAAGAATAGCAATAATTAAAGGGCTTATATAATCCATAAGCTTCTAAAGAATTTTTATTAGTTAAATCATTATAATAAAATATTGCCATTCCTACAAAAAATCCAGATAAATAAATATTAAAAAAAAGATGAGTATATTTTAAAGAACAATTTGATTCCATTAAATTTCCAAATTTATAATAATTTCCTATTGGAATATTACATTGTAAATTTGCTAAAAGTGAATTTATTATGAATAAAATTAATATAAAATAATCAAAAATAATATTTTCAATTTTTAATGATAAATAAATGATAAATAATATAATAGTAAAACTAAAAAATTCATTAATCATAATAATAGTAAATCTAAAGCAAGATTCATAAGTATTGATTTGTTGATTAATTGGATAAAAATCACTATATAAAAAACTTAATGTAAAAAATGATTTTATATTTTTAACACACTTTCTACAAGAAATAATATCTTCAATTATATATTTAAACATTGTTGACATATCAAAATAAAGGAAAGAATATTGAATAAAATAAAAGAATGTAAAAAATATAAAGAAAAAAGAAATTATATATGGAAATGATTTTAAATAAAATTTGAAAAGTTTTTTGACAGTTAAATCAAAATATATTGTTTTATCAATTCTTTTTATACAATTTTTTTTTAAATAATTCATAAATTTATAAGCAAAAATAATTCCATCTAAAATTATAAAAAATAAAGTTCCAAAAGTAGAATATTTTATAAAAATAATTGAAAAAGATTTAAAAAAATCTACATTTTCTAATTCCTTTGTTGGAAAATTAATCATTGTCCATATATTATGATTAAAACAATTAAAAAATAAAGATAAAAAACGCAAAAAATAAATTAATCTAATTCCTTGTTCATTAAAATAAATATTATTGGGTATAAAAATATAATTTAATCCATAAGTAAATGAAAAATATTTATAAAGTATAAAATGGCAAATCTTTTTATTATTAATTTTTTTTATAACAGTTATATTATTTGAAAAAATCATATTATTTTTTTTAGATTCAAATGACAATGAATCACTTTTTGAATCATCAATACTAGATTCATTAGAATTATCTTCTTCTCTTATAATTTCATTTTCTTTTTGGTTCGGTAAATTAAATCCAAAACAATTAATAATTAATTTTATAATCAAATAAATAATTAAAAATATAATAAAACCAAAAAATATTTTATATTCATAACTATTATAATCATAATTTAATATAAAATCTTCATTTTTATTTTTGGAATAATATTTTAAACTATTTTTTGATGTATTTAAATAAGATTTATTCAAACTTTCAATATATTTTTCAACAAAATTTTTACATTCATAATGAATACAAAAACCAAAAAAACTTGAAGAATAAGAAAGAAAGGGAAGAAGAAATTCACTATTATTATAATTATTTGAAGAATTTGAATTCAATTTTTTAATTAATAAATAAAAAGTATAATTATTTTCTATACATTCATTTTCAAATCCTTGATCTAGAAAATCATGACCTGAAAATTTAAATAAATCCCATATTATTGATTCTTTTATATTTTCTTTAAATATAATATTTTTACATTTTTCATAATCATTATCTTTATTTAGATTTATAAAGTTTTCAACTGAATAAAGTAAAGAGCTATTAATTTCTGATATAAAATTTTTTATCCAATCATTTGAATTGAAGGTATAATTAAATGAAAAATCATTTATATCCTCTAAAAAATATTGTTTCTTTAATTCTGATGTTGTTTTAATTATGTTAAATTGAGCAAAATATATAACAAAAAAAAAATATGAAATATTCATTTTTTTAATTAATTATTATTTATTTAAAATCTATTAATTTTAAAAATATGAATTCAATCAATTTTATTTATCTTGTTTTAATTTTAATATATGAAATTTATTCAAAAACAAATTATGATGATGAAAATAATAATAATAAAAAAGAACATAAATCAATATTTTCATTTGAAAAAAATCCATATCATATATTTAAAATAGCTCCTTGGAAAAGTTTTTCAGAATTTGAAAAAAAATATATTCAACTTAAAAACCAATTAATATATGATTCAAATGATTCTATTGAAGAAATAAAACAAAATTTATTAGAGTTAGAAAAAGCTTATTTAAAAATAAAGGAAAAACATGAAAAAAATGTAAATAATATTATAACGATATCAATAAATGTTATAATAAAAATAATTATATATGTAACATTGGCTTATATTTTTAATTTTGGATTATTTATTTTTTATAAACTTCAAAATAGAGGAAGTGAGACAAGATATCAAATAATTACATCTGTATTTATTAGTAAATTTTTTCCTCATTATTTTGAATCACAATCAAATCAATATATAGTTTCTCTTATAAGTGGAATATTGTTAAAAAAATTTGTAAATAATATATTAAATAATATTAAAAATATTTATGGGCAAAAAAATAATGAAGATAATAAAATTAATAATAATAATATTAATGAAATAAAAAATAATATTAATAATTTTAAGAATGAAAATAATAATAATAATAATAATAATAATAATAATAATAATAATAATAATAATAATAATAATAATAATAATAATAATAATAATAATAATAATAATAATGAAACTATAAATTAATTTGATTTATATTATATAATATTTTATCAATTATTTCATTTGATATATTGGATTTTAAAAAACTCATAAAATAAATTAATTTATATTTTGAATTTGAACATTTTAGTTTTTGTTCTTTTGTTAAACATAATTTAAGAGAATAAAAATGTATTATATCATATAATCTAATTAATCCTTCAAAAATAAAAAATTTATATCCAATTAAAATACTTTTTAAATCTCTATAAATTAATTTTTTTGTTTTTTTTATCATATCTTTTTCAATTTTTTCTATTTTTTCAAAGAATTTTTTTAAATTTTTTTCAAGTGAATTATCAATAATTTGATTTTTATCATAAAGTAAAGGACAAATATAAAATATATATTCTAAAATATCAATATCATCTTCATTATTTGTTCCTTCAAAATCTCCATTAAATAATCTAAAAATATATATAATTGTACATAAAATTATTATAAGTTGATATATATTTTTTGAATTAGGATTTATTGAAGTTAATTTTTTTAATATTTGAACATTTTGATATTTAATTATTAAACTTTTATTTATTATTTCTTCATTAATTTCAATTTCTTTTCCATTTAATTTTATAGAATTAAAATCTTCAATTTCTTCTTCCTCATTATCAAAATCATTATTATTATTATGAAAATATTCCTTATATAAATTTAAATTTAAATTTAATAAAATTAATTTATCACTTTCATTAATATTATTAAATTCATTTATGTCAATAATTTCTAAAGAACCTATATTTCTTAACCAAAATGGTTTATATAATTTACCAATTTTTTCATCATTTGCAGAATTTAAAAATTTTTTAAAATCTTTCCAATCATCAGGGGTAAAGTCTTTATATTCATCAAAAGTACCATTTTCTATTTTTAATAATATTTTTTCATAACGTTCTCTTTTTTTATTTTCAATTTCATTATCATTAAAATCTAAAATTGAATCACCAATTGACTTATTTATATTATCATAATATGATTTTAAAATATATCTAAATTTTTTTCCTTCATCTTCATTTACTTTTGTACTTTTTAATTCTTCAATTACATTATTTTTATAAAATTCTTCTGTACAATTTTTATTATGTTTTTTATAACAATTAAGTGAACAATAAAATATTTTGCATTTTGGACAAATATATTTAAATTCATTTTCATTACATATTTGACATTTTTTTATTTCTTTTTTATTATTATCTTGTATATTTTCTTCATCATCATCTAATTTTTTATCAATTTCTAAATTCAATCTATTCATCATATGATTAATATTTCTATAATATTTTTGTTTAAACTTTAAAAATTGATTCTTCATTTTTTTTAAGAATAAAAACTAATATATATAAAACAATATACTAATCTATATTTTTATAAAAAAAAATATATTTAACAATATTTATATTAAATTTATATATTTGTTTTATTTATTCCTTCTTCATATCTATTATTTGAACTTGTATAATTTGTTTCTTCTTTACTTTGAGATCTTGGTACTTTATTATTATTTCTTCCTTCAATTTTTTTAGCAATTTCAATTTTATATTTTTGATAATTTCTATTTGTATTTCTTTCAGTATCAATATCAATATTATTATCTTTATTTTTTAATTGAATTATTAAATCTTGTATATTTTCATCTCTTCTTATATCAGTAAATGCTTTTGTAAAATATTTTGTTATATCTTTTAATTTATTTTTATTTTCTATTTTCTTTATTTCAATTATATCATATACTCCATCATATTCAGAAACTTCCATTTCTATTTCAAATAATTTAATATAAAAATATGATAAAGAATAAAAAATTTTCAATTCTGCATTTTTAATTTTTGAATGAGCAAAAACTTGATGATTATATAAATTATTTATATTATATTTATAAAAAATAAAATCAAAATTAGAATATGAAAAATTAATTTCTAAATTAGAAGAAAAATAATATGAAAAAAGATAATTTGAAGCAAAAGTTTCAAAATCATCTCCCATTAAAGGATATTTAGTATATACTTTTTTAATATAATCATAATAAATTTGATTATAACAAAAACCATTATTAATATTAACTTCATGTGAAATGGTTTCATTTATAAATTTTCTTACTAAATATAATGCTTTATAATAATGAATATTCTGAGTTAAAATTTCTATTAAATATTCCCATTTATTAAATTTTTTTTTTAATAAATTAACATGATATTCTAATAAAACAGTAAAAATAGAAACAAAATATTCTTTAAAAAAATTAATTCTAATATTTGGTATATTTATTTTCAAAGTATCCATTTCTTTTTCTCTTAAATGTTTAATATAATGAAATATTATATTATTTTTATTTTCTCCATTAATTAAAACAAAAGGAAGAGAATAAATTTCATTTGGAGTTTTTGAAGCAGAATGACTTTGATTATTTTGATTAATAAAAGAAACATTACTATTATTAAGTACACTATTATTTACATTATTATTCATAGGACATCTATATAAAGGAGCAATATTATTAGAATTAAAACTAGAATCTAAATTAACATTATTATTAATAAAAGAATTATTCATCATATTAATTCTCTGAGTATTATAATCATTTATGATTTTACTTAAAGCATTATTTTGTTTAATTCTTCTTATATTTGATTGAGATCTATTTTTAATCATAATATTATCAATTAAATTATCATTATTTTCTCCTAAAACTCTAATTAAAAAATTCCCTGGTTTTATTTCTCTAAAATTATTTATATTATTTCCTTTTCTTGGTATATTATTTGAATAATATTGTTGATTTTGTTTATAATATGTATTAATATAAGGATTAATTTTTAATGTATTTGGAGTTTTACTTGTATCTCTTGCTATTCTTAATGTATCAGTTAAAATTTTCATTTTTCTTAAATAACGAGCATTTTCTTTATATATTTTTGTATTTGAATCTTGAACATCTTTACTTTCTGAATATAATGAACTTTCTTTTAATCCTGCTTTAAAATAATTTACTCTTGTATTTATTTGATCAAAAATTCCTTTTGATTTTTGAATTTCGTTTTTTGATTTTTCTTTTTTTTTATTTAAGTTATATTGAAAATTGGGAATATTTTTTTCAAATGTATTATAAGTTTCTTCTGCATTAATTGTAAATTGTGACATTTGATATTTTAATTCAAATAATATTTTAGATATTTGACTATTAATTTCTATTCCATTTCCATTAAAAGAAAAACATTTTATTGAATTAGAATTACAAATATTAAAATTAATTTCTGGAATAATCATTTTAAAAATAAAAGTTAATCTAATTCTTTTCATTAAATTTAAAATTTCTTCATCATAATTTGAACTTTCTGCATTTAGATTAATCTTTTTATTATCTTTTCCAAAAATAGGATAAGATTGAATATTAATTTTATTTTTTTTATTAATTATCATATCATCACCAATTTTTTTTTCTTCATTTCTATTAATTTTATCATAACCATATAAACCCATATATCTATTATATTCTTTTTTAACTAAATTTTCATTTTTTAATTTTTTCATTCTTCTATTTAAACATACATAATTTATTATATCAATAGTTTTATTTAATTTTCCTGGATTTCTAAAATTCATTGAATATTCTAAAACTTTAAAATTTTCAAAAAAATTTCTAATATATCTAAAAGTTTCTATGAAAGAAGGAAATATTGAAATTTCTAAATTACTATTAAAAAAAATATTAAAATATACTATATCACTTGATTCTTGTTTTATTATAACATCTTCAAATTTTCCTATCTTTTTAATACCACAATTACCTCTAAAGGAAAAATTTGATATTATTTTGAATATATTATCAGATTTAGATTTTGATGAAATTTCTAATGGATAAGTACGAATTAAACCATAATATTTATATAAGTCATATAAATTTTCTACTAATATTGATGTTGGTATTGTTACTATATTTGGATTATTATCAAAAAAAAATGATAAGTTATTTATATTAAATGTATAATTTTTTAAAAGTCCTTCTGTTGATAAATTTAATAATATTTCATTTATCGTTAAACCAAAACAAAAATTTCCATTTGGATTCATTAAATTATCATCTTCAAATCTAATTTGAAAATCTCTTATTTTTAAATTTAGAAAATAATTTTTTGAATTATAAAATTTATAAATATTGTTTATTATTTTATCAATATAAGATTCTTCATTTTCTGTTTTTAAATTTGAATCAAATATATTAATTTTTGTTTTATTTTTAATATAATCAATTTTATGAAATGAATTAGATTTATTCTCAATATTAATATATTTATAAGAAGGGCAAAAAATAATATAAACATTATCAATTATAATATCTAAAGGTTTTTCTCCAATTATATTCATTAATGAACATGTAATTTTTACGTTTTTAATTTTACCAAATTTTAACCAAATTGGAAAATTTTTTTCATTACAATAATCATTAAAAGTATCTGGTCTTATATTTAAATCATTTAAAGATATATTTCCATTTATAACTCCTATTTCCAATTGTTCTTTTGTAAAACCCCATAAATATTTATTTATATATGATTCAATAAATGGGTAAAGTTGATTTTTTATCATTTTATATAATTAAATTATAAACTAAAAAGAAAAAATAAATATATTATTTTTATATATATTTGATTATTTATAATTTAATAATTTTAATAATTATCTTTTCCCTTGAAAAATTTCAAATAAATATGAATTTATAAATAAAAATTAAAATTATATTTTATCATCTTTAATTAGAGTTTTTTCTGGAGGAATATCTTCAATATCAATATCTAAATTTAAAGGCAAATTATTAATATTATTTTTTATTTCATTATTCTTATTTATTTCATTTTTATTTTCTTTTTTAGCGCTTTTTTTATTTGAATTTGAAATGGCTTCTCTTTCAATATCTAAAAGTAAATCATCTATTTCCGATTTAAAATTATTTAATCCTGCTTTTTCTATTGCTTCCATTACATCTTTTACTGTAATTTTACTTTTGCCTTTACTTTTACAAATTTCATTGGCTCTAATATTAAAAAAATATATATTACAAATTTGATATATATAAAATAAATACACCTCCTATTCTACTAAAAGCTATTTTTGAATTTTTATTTATTAAAATATCTTCATCTAAACTATTTTTAATTATTTCAGCAACTACTGAAATTGGTAAATCAATTGGGCCTGACATTAAATATTAAAAATATATTTTTTTTAAAATATTTGAATTAATATATATAAGATAAAGCAATAAAAGGTAAATAAAAAAGATAGGAAAAATATTAAATTGAAAAATATAGATAAAGATATCATTATATTTTTTTAATTATAAATAAAATAAATGTGTAAAATAAAAAACACAAAAATAAAAATTATAATAAATAAAAATTATATAAATAGGATTATAAGAAATATTGATAATTAAAAATAAAAAAAAATATTTTTATAATATAAAAATTTATAAAAGAATTTAAAATTTATAACTAAAATTAATCATATTTTTCTAAAAAGTAAATTTTTTAATTTTTTTTTCTCTTTAAACAACTATAATTAGGAGAATAAGAAATAGAACTTGAATTACTCATTGAAATATCTTCTTCATTAATATTATTAATTTGACTAAAAGTATTATTTGAAGAAAAATGAAAATTACTTTTATTATTATTCAAAACACTTGAAACACTAGTTGGAAAAATATTATGTTCATTAGAAATTTGATTATTTTGATTTGAAATATTATAACAATTTTTATTATGAAATTTTTTTTTTTCTTTCTTTTCACTACTTAAAAAATTTTCAATATCATCATCTTCTTTTAATGAAATTTTGACTTTTGCAATTTTTTCAATTAAAAGATTATTGAAATTATTAGGATTAATATATCTTTCATTTTTACAATTATTTAAAATCCAGTTTAAAATTTCTTCATATGAATCTTTTCTTCCTTTATAATAACTTTCATTTAAATTCTTTGATGTTGTATTATAAAGTTTTGTTGCAATATTTAATATTTGTCTATGACAATCATTTGTTTCTTTACTTATTTTTTCCATTTAAAATTTCTATATAAAAAATTAAATTATATAAAAGAATATTTATACTCTAAAAATACAAAAAATATTTATTAAATATTATAATTCCATAAAAAGATATTTTTTAAAAAAATATATAAAAAAATTTTACATTAATCAATATCATTTATTGTTAATTTTCTCTTACCATTCATTTCTTCTAAAGTTTTAATAATTTTATTAAAAAAGAATTCATTAGCATTTCCAGTAATTTTTCTTAAGTTAATATGACTTAAAGGTCTTTTAATAGCATTTTTTACAATAGAAATATCATAATTATTATTATCATCTTCTTTAAATATTTCTAAATTAGGATATAAAAATTTTTTATTCATATCAATATTAAAGAAATTAATATTTATATTAATAATATTATTAATATTATTTTGTTTAAATCCTGTCATTGGTCTAAAAGAATTTGGATTTTTATTTATATTTGAATTTAATATTCTATTATTTGTTGCTGTATAAGGTCTATTTGATCTTGCTCTAGGTTTTTTTGATGATAATATTCTTTTAAAATCATTTACGTTTATATTTTGATTTTGTTCTTTTATATTTTGATTTACTTGTTTTAAATTTGGGAGATTTATATCAAAAGGATCTTTTTCTTTTTTTTCTTCTATTTTTTCTTTTACTAATTTTTTCTTAGGTTGAATTTTCTCTTCTGTTAATGAGATTTTTTTGATTTCTTCTTCTTTTTTTTCATCATTTATTATATTTATGTTATTTGAGTTGTTTGAGTTTATGTTTAATAATTCATTTTTATTTTCTATTTTTATATTTTCTTCTTCTTTTTTTGGCTCAATTTTTTTTTCTTTTGCTTCAATTATTGATTTTTTATTTTTTTCTCTTTGAAGTTCTAATAATTCTTCTTTAAAATCATTTGCAAAAACTTTAACTGATTTTTCTTGTTTATGATTATAATTCCCTATAATTTTATTTGCAAAAGGTAAACTTAATTTATTTTTATTGTGATTTATATTTGGATTAAAATTTAATTTTGAAATTTGGTTATTTCTTAAGAAATTTGAATTGTCATTTCCTTTTGGAGTATATGCATTATTATTTTCAATATTAATTTCTGTTTTAACTCTATTTTTAAAATCGATATTATCTCTAAATAATTGAGAAATATTTCTTCCATTTTTTACATTGATAATTTCTGGTTTCTTATTATTATTTAAATTTTCACTTTTATCTTCATTTATATTATCATTATTATTTTTAACTGATTTTTCCTTTTCTATTTCATTTTCCTTTTCTTTTTCTTTTTCTTTTTCCTTTTCTTTTTCTTTTTCTTTTTCTTTTTCATTATTATTTTTATCATTTTGATTATCCTTTTTATCCTTATCTCTATCTTTTTTCTCATCAATAACTTTCTCTCCAATTTTCTTAATTTCCTCTTTATTCACAGTAATAATCCTATTTCCAACAGATGAAAAAGGTCTACTTTTAATTTCAACCTTATTCCTATTAGCTTCCTTAATCTTAACCATAATATCCTTAGGTATCATTCCCATAGCTTCTTTAGCACTAGGTCTCCTTTCAGGTTTCTTACTAAGTAACTTATCAATAAATAAAACCAAGTCACAAGAATATTGACTAGGAATAGGTTTAGGAGTTCCCTTAACAATATTATTTCCAAGAGTAATTAAATTATCACCAGAAAAAGGAGGATCTAACATACATAAATGATATAATGAACAACCAAAAGACCACATATCAACTTTATAATCATATGGTATTTGTTTTACTAATTCAGGACTTAAATATAATGGTGTTCCTACTCTTGTACAATGAAGTGCATTTATACTTGAAACTATTGTTGATACACCTAAATCACCTATTTTTACATGTTTGTCTTTTGTTATGAATAAATTTAAACATTTTATATCTCTATGAATTATATTGTGAGTGTGTAGATAGTGTAATCCATTTAGAATTTCTGATGCTATTCTCCATATGTCAAATTCATCGAAATATTTTTTATGACGTTTATAATGCTTTATTAAAGAAAATAAATCACCGTTTTCTGCATATTCCATTATAATATATAAGGTTTCTTGTTCTAGAAATGATGAATAGTATTTTATTATATTTGGGTGATTTACTTTTTTTAATATTGATACTTCACGATAACATTCTCTTTGCTGTTTTGGTTTTAAATGATTTAATTCCATTTTTTTCATAACGTATTCATTATCATCTAAATAAGAACGTACTGTATAAACTATTCCATATGAACCTTTTCCTAATTCTTTTAATATTTTGAAATCTGATAATTTCATTCCTACATTTTCATGATCTTTTTTTATATTATTATCATCCATTTTTATAATAATTAAAAATCATGCTATATGAAAAATAAAAATTATTATACAACTCAATAAAAATTTAAATTAAATAATAAATTAATTAGATTAAATAATAAATAAGTAAAAAAAAATGAATAAAGATAATAAATTAAATTTAAACCAAGAAATAACCCTTTCACCAGAAGAAGAAAAAAGATACAGTCGTCAAATCCTCTTATCAGAAATGTCATTAGAATCACAATTAAAACTCAAAAAATCAAAAGTATTAATAATAGGAGCAGGAGGTTTAGGTTCACCATGTATAATGTACTTATCAGGAGCAGGAATAGGAACAATAGGAATAATAGATAACGACATAGTTGATGAATCAAACCTTCATCGTCAAATAATTCATAAATTACAAAATAAAGGTAAAAATAAAGCAGAATCAGCAAAAATTTTTATAGAAGAATTTAACCCAAATATAAAAGTAGAAATATACAAAGAAGATTTAAATCAAAAAAATGGAATATCAATATTTAAAAATTATGATATAATAATTGATTGTTGTGACAATCCAAAAACACGTTATATAATAAATGATATATGTGTAATATTAAATAAACCATTAATTTCAGGAGCAACAATTAGATGGGATGGTCAATTAAGTATTTATATATGTGATACAGAAGGAAATAAATTACCATGTTATCGTTGTTTAAATCCAAAAGCTCCTCTTATTGAAAATGTTAAAAAAGCTTCTCAAGTAGGAGTTATTGGAACTTTACCTGGAATTATTGGAACTATGGAAGCTAATGAATGTATTAAGTTTATTTGTGGGTTTAAGGAACAAATTTTGAAAAGGAAAATTGTTATTTTTGATGGATTTGATATGAGAATTAAGGTTGTTAAATGTAGAGATTCTGATAAAAATTGTATTGTATGTGGAAAGGAAAAAATCATTAATGAAAGGAATATTGAGAATTATGACTATGATATGTTTATAGCGGGGAAGTGAAATAAATGGGTTAGTTGTTTTTTGTATTTTTTATTTAAGGGGTATGGGATTTTTTAAATAAAATCAAATCTATTTTTTATTTTATTATTATAAATTTTTATTTTATAAAATAAAGAACTATTATGTTGATTAAAAAATAATTTACAATTATTTAAGAAAGGAAATGTTATTTATCAATTAATTTTTAAAGGATGATTTATTTTTTCATTCAATATTAAATATAAGATTAAATAAGGAATACAAATTAAAAAATATATATTTAATTGTAATTATTTTTATTTCAAGGAAAAAAAAAAGACAATAAATTTTTTAAAATATAAAATCAAATTTATTCAAAAATTTTCAAAAAATAAAAATAGACTAAACATAAAAATAAAATATTTCAAAAGGATTTAAATATATCAGAAATTAAAGAATAATAATAAACAGGTTCATTTATTTATTAATACTTATTTAAAAATAATAAATAAATAATTTAAGAAAAGTCAAATGAACATATCTCAATTTGAAGAAGAGTTATTTAATAAAATGTATAAAAGTAAAACAGTTTTTAAGGAAGATAATGTTAATATAGAACAAATAATATTAGAATTTAAAGATAACAATGATTTTTTTATTCAACATGAATGTGAAAAATTAAAAACAAATAAAGTAATAATTATTTATGAAGAAGATGTACTTATTGTAGAAGGTAGTTCAATTATTAAAAAACAAAAAAATAATATTATTCAATCAAATGATTAATTTTTTAATATAGTTTAATTTGATTTATAATTATGTTTTTATGTTTTTATTTATATAATTTTAATAATTTTAAATCAAATTAGAAAATTATTTTAATTTTCAACTTTATATACTTATAAATAAGAAATTTTATATTTTAAATCTTTTTTTTAATAAATAGATTCATATTATTTAAAAAAATAAAATAAAAAAATAAAGTTACTTAAAAATTTAACAAAAGAAATAATTAATCAAATTAATAAAATTCATTTAATTAATTTAAAATAAAAATCAAATGTCTGATTCCTCAAATACAAAAATAAAAATATATTCAAAAGAACAAAAAATAAAAAAACCATCAAACAATTATAATAATAATATGGGAGGATTTACACCAATATATTTAAAACAAAATAAAACAAAAAATAAAAAGAAATTTGAAAAAAATCCATCACCCAAAAAACAAAATCAAACAACAAATAATACTCGAATTCATTCTAAAATAAAATTAAGTAAAATTAAAACTGCTTTATATAATAATAGAAGTACAACACCAAAACCAAAAAAAATAAGAGTTAAAGATGTAATTAATACTTCTCATTATAGTATTTATTCAAAAAATAAAGATTATTCAATAAGTGAAAGTCCACTTCCTGATATTACATTAAAAAGAAATAAAAGTAATAAAAGTTTTATTTCAAATAAAGACAATTCTTTTATTTATAGTAAAGAAAATAATATTCCTAAACAATTACAAATTATTGTTACTTTAAAAAAAAAAATTACTGAACAAAATAAATTAATTGAAGATAAAAGTATTGAAATTGAAAGTTTAAGAAAATCTAAAGATATAAGTAAATTAAATGAATTTAAAGTTGAAAATGATATTTTAAAATGTGAATTACAAAAAATGAAAAATATAATTGAGAATAATAAAGATTTAAAAGTAAATGCTTTTGATTTAAGTAATAATAATAAAATAAATGAAAAAGAAGAAATTATAAGTAAATTAAAAGAAGAAATTCAAAATATCAAAAAAAAATTAGATGAAATTAATAATAAATATATTAAAGAATTAAAAGAAAAAGAAAAATTAAAAAAAGAAAAAGAAGAATTAAAAAATAATAATAAAATATTTTCTGATAATCTTCTCACAAAAGAAAATGAATGTTTGGAAATATCAAAAATAGAAAAAAAAATAGATTTAGAAACAGATAGACAAATATCAGAAACAGTACAAGGAAAAGAAATAATAAAAGCATTTGAAAATATATTAGAAAATGGAAATGAATTTAATGAATATACAAATGATATAAAAGTAAATCATTTTTTCAATGAAATATTACAAATTGAATCTTCTCAATTTGAAATTGAAAATTTAAAAGGTAATATAATAGAAAATGGAATAAATAATGAAAATGTAATTGAAAATAATATTAATTTTGAGTTATTAGAAGATATAAAAGGAAATAAAAATAAAATTAAACATAAATACAAATATAAATTTAATGAATTAAAAAGAGAAATAAATAATTTTGAAATTTTAACAGAATATGATTATCTTTTAACTAATTTTATTTTTAAATCATTTTCCTTTATATCACATGAAGAATATAATGATATTCAAAAATTACTTTTATTAACTTATAAAGCTTTAAATTTAAGAAATAGAGACATTGAAAATCAATTTGATTCAAATGAAAATAATAAATCAATTATTTTTTTTCAAATATGTAAATTATTTAGAATAAATGATAATTCATTAATTGAAAGATTTATGCTTTCTTTATCTAAATCAAGTCAAGGATTTGATTTTGATAAATTAAAAGAGAATTTTATGAAAATATTTCAAAATAAAATTGAATTAAATAACAATTTGACTATAAAAAAATTTATTAAAGAATTAATTAATAAATGTGAAATATATGATTATCAAAAAAAAGGTATTATTCCTTATTATTATTTTACTCATATATTTCATGAAATTTGTATTAGAGAAAAAATTAAAAATAATGATAAAGATTTTAATGAATTAATTAGATTAATGAAAATAAGAAAAAATGATTCTAAAACTTTACATTCTTTATATAATTTAAATTATTTGAATTTAAAAGATATTAAAATTGAAGATGATGAACTTTTAATAAATTCAGAAGAAAAAGAAAATGAAGAAGAA
>Ga0256407_10005136_pt1 | contig 21270 bp, 15 predicted proteins | sample RumenRJG_04DNA_FD_193489 | JGI IMG/M metagenome (GOLD analysis project Ga0256407, IMG submission 193489) | Bovine rumen microbial communities from Lethbridge, Alberta, Canada - RJG_04 | ecosystem: Host-associated > Mammals > Digestive system > Stomach > Rumen | place: Canada: Alberta... | reverse complement strand
AGATGCGGGATTTCCGTCAGATGTTGATTCTGAACTTCCATTGCAACCTCGATTTCGGTACCCAACGTCACGAAAATGGGAAACGTATCAACAATGAAGATAAAGAAAATGGTATCTTGAGTGGTACAAAATAATTGTGATTTTTTCATAGAAAATGACATGCGTTCTTGCGTATGTCATTTTTTATATGTTCCTTTGCACTCGATTTCAAAAGTGTTTTTTTCCCGTTTGGAGCAACCGCTTGTGGCCATGCATTTCAATGTCCTACAACATCCCGCTTCACCCCGCAACCGCCTCAATCCCACAACCGCCTCGACCTAAAATCGAGGTTTTATAAGGGTTAATAGCATCCAAAAGGGCGTGATTAGCGCGTGATAACCGGGTGGTTACCGCGTCATTAGCACGCTATTCGTACGACGTAAAAGGGAGGAAGAGGGTCTGAAAGCATCCGCCAAGTTTGGCGGATTGACACCATAAAATATACCACAAAAACCATGCCACCTTCTGACAAAAGTTAAGTAACAAACTAATCCAATGCAACGCTACCGGATGATTCTAGACGATTTCTGCCATTTAGTCTTGCATATATGAAAAAAAAATAGTAATTTTGCGCGCAAATTCACGAGACGGGCTTATGGAACAATCAAATAAATCGGGTTTTAATTCCAAATTGGGTGTCATATTAGCCGCAGCGGGCAGTGCTATCGGTTTAGGAAACATCTGGAAATTTCCTTACGAGGCAGGTCAAAACGGCGGTGGTGCTTTTTTGTTAGTGTACCTCTTATGCGTTATTCTCTTCGGCATGCCGCTCTTGATGACGGAGATGCTGATTGGTCGCAAGGCAGGAAAATCGACTTTTTCCGCCTTTCGTGCTATCAGCGGCAGCAACCGCTGGCAATGGTTAGGGTGGTGGTCTGCGCTCACAGTTTTTATTATCACCTGTTTTTACTTTGTGGTGACGGGTTGGTGCGTTAACTATCTCTATGAAGCGGTTGCTAATTCCTATGCAGGCATGGGTACAGACGAATTGCTCACGCATTTTACAGCCAATATGTCGAATGCCCCGAAGATGATCATCTGCGCTATTATTCCGGTATTGTGCACCGCCGCTATTCTTTGGTTTGGTGTCAGCAGCGGTATTGAGCGGTTAAGTAAAATCCTCATGCCACTTTTGCTGCTGATGATGATTTTGATGTCAATCCGTGTACTGATGTTAGATGGTAGCGGAACGGGTCTGCGGTTCTTCTTTTCTCCGGACTTCTCTCAGCTCACTCCTTCGGTTGTTATGAAAGCTGCGGGGCAGTGCTTCTTCAGTCTCTCGGTGGGTCTCGGCCTGATGATTACTTACGGTGCTTATATGCCCAAGGAACAAGATGTGACCAAGACGTCATTCCAAGTCATTCTTCTCGATACAATCGTGGCTGTTTTGGCCGGTGTCATAATCTTCCCTGCGGTTTTCGCATTCGGTTTTGACCCGGCGGAAGGTCCGCAGTTAGTCTTCGTCGTCCTGCCGGCTGTCTTGCAGCATATGTCTTTCGCATGGCTCAGCGGTGTGGCCTTCTTTACGTTGCTCTTCATCGCTGCGCTCACCTCTACGATATCCCTGATGGAGGTGATTGTGGTGAGTATCATGGAACTGAGTCAGGGCAAACTCAACCGTCATCATAGCGTGCTGATTTCGGCAGCCGTTATCTGTGTAATGGTGTCTATCCATGTGCTCTCGATGACCGGTTTATGGAGCGGTTTGCAATTATTCGGACATAATCTTTTCGAGTTAAGCGACACCCTCGTTACGACCTATATGATGCCATTCAGCGCGTTAGCGATGTCGCTGTTCATAGGGTGGTTTATGCCGTTCCAAGACAATGACTTGGTACCACATAGCCAAAAACGATACAAACAGTGGCTTCGTCCGGCATTCGTCTTTGCACTCCGATGGATTGTGCCGATAGCTATCTTCCTCATTTTTTTGAACGGTCTCGGCATATTTAAATTATGAAACGATTTAAGTATATCCATATCTTAGCAGCCCTTTTCCTACTTCTCGGTATGGGAGTGCAATCTTACGTGTCCTATAGTAGGGCGCTTTTCAGTTTGCAGGAGAAGATGGATCTTGAGACGCAGATTGCGCAAGAGAAACTGCAGTTTGAACTATACGATGCGCTGGATGCCAGTTCTCAGATAGCAGACAAAGTGAAAAAGTGCCTGGAGCACCCGGATGAATTGTACGACAAGACAAGCGAACTCCTCAACCGCTATCCGAATTTTTATTCCTGCTATGTAGCTTTTCCACCGTATTATTATCCTGAAGAAGGGAAGTGGTTCGGTTTGACATCCTATCGTACGAAGGATTCGATTATTTCCCGTCCTTTTGGTAATGCAGAGCATGATTATTTTGAGCGTGAGTGGTACAAAGGAGCCGTACAAAGCACTGAGGGTTATTGGAGTACGCCTTATAGGGATGATGATTTTGATGAACCAATCTACACCTATTCAAAGGTCATGCGGGATGAAGAAGGAAAACTGATTTGCGTCATTGGCATCGATTTCAGTTTGAACTGGATACATAATCTATTAGAGCATTTCAAACCATTTGAAGAGGCGGTGTTTATGCTCTATGGTTCCAACGGGACTCTTTTGGCAATGAGTAACGGAGCACCTGCGGACGGGTTTGGCAATAGTTGGATCATCACGAGCAAGACCCTTCAACCAATCAATATCAAAATGGTGACTGCCGTTCCGAAACGTCATATTATTCAATCTCTCAGTTTAGGCACTTTGTTGCCGTTTGGCGTGTTTGTGTTAGGCATCTTTGTGGTCGGTTTGCTGATTCGTAGAATGACGCGTGACGAGCGTGATAACGCCCGCTTGGAAACGGAGAAAGAGGTGATGTCCCACGAACTCGAGATAGCCCATGACATCCAAATGGGTATCTTGAAAGATGAGAACGAGAAAAAGAAAGCACAAGCCAACGGAGATATCGAACTCAATACCCTTTTAGTCCCCATGCGCGAAGTCGGAGGAGATTTCTATGACTTCCATCGCGAAGGAGATGAGCTATGGTTCATCATCGGCGATGTGAGCGGCAAAGGTGTTCCGGCAGCTATCTTCATGAGTGCCGCAGTTAACCTCTTCCGCGCTGCTGGTGTACGGGCTAACTCGCCTAAAGAAATCATGCAGGAGATGAATGCGGTCCTCAGCGAAAACAATCCTTCCCTGACTTTCGTGACGGCTTTTGTCGGCTGTCTCCGCATCCCGACAGGTGAACTGATCTACTGCAATGCCGGACACTGCGCGCCGCTTGTGGCAAGACCGCTCCGTTCAAAGTCGAAAGACGAAAGACAAAAGGCCATCGTTGAGAGTTTGCAGATGGAGCCGAATATCCCGCTGGGATATGACGGCCGGTATTCGTTTGTGGAGCAAGGCTGCATGATTGGCGAAGGAGAGAAAATCGTTCTTTACACTGATGGCGTGACCGAAGCGCGTAACAGCGAGCGAGAGATGTTAGGACTTAAGCGATGGTCGGAGATCGTAGCGAATAAGGAGGATATGTACGGCGCTATTAAAGCTTTTATAGGGCAGGCCGAACCAACGGATGATATCACCCTCATGACGATTCGAAAGACAAGCCCCGTCCAGCCTGTGACGCTGCGCGTGCCTTGCCACGAAGACCAATGGCCTGTCCTGCGAAAGGCAATCCATACCTTTGGATTATGCAACGGTATGGACAAGAAAGGACTCAAAAAACTCGAAGTGGCAGCCGAAGAAGCGGTCGTCAATATTCTGCATTATTCCCGGGCAACAGAGATAGAGATGGTACTCAGCATTCTTAGCCTACAAGAGGCACGATTATCTCAGCATTCAGCATTCTGCATTCAGTTATCGGATGACGGAATCGCCTTTGACCCCACGGCGCATGTGCCCAACGAGAAAGCAACCGACGAAAGACAGGTAGGAGGGCTGGGTATCCATCTCATCCGACAAATCGTTGATGAACTGCACTACGAGCGGAAAGAAGAGAAGAATATTCTCGGGCTTGTTAAGAAAATTAATTCGTAATCCCGTAATTACGTAATCCCGAATAACTAAAAAACTACTAATATGAAAATCAACATTCAACACAATGACCAAGAGACTCGTGTTTGCCTCATCGGCGAACTCGACACCACGGTTACCACAAACCAAGTAGAGGACCTGAATCAAGTGTTAGCGCTTGCCGACAAAGCGCTGGAGATCGACTGTGAGGAACTGGAGTATATCTCTTCTGCCGGCTTGCGGTTCTTCATGCAGCTCAAACGTGAGTCCGAGGCCAAAGGCGGCTCCATCCGCATCACCCACCTCAATGAGGACGTGAACGATATCTTCCGCATGAGCGGTTTTCAGAACCTTTTCACGATAGAATAATATGAAACACTTAGTCGAATACTTCAAAAAACACGTAACTGAGCGGCCGAATGACATCTTCTGCATCGCAGGTGACAAACGGATCACCTTCGCCGAGGCAGACCGTCTGTCGGACACCCTCGATCCGCAGTACGTCACCCGTTGCGGCGACAAAGTGGCAGCGTTTATCGTGCCTCGTAATGAACTCATGGTGCTGACTCCTATTGCTATCGCCAAAGCAGGCCTGACCGCTATGCCATTGGACGGTACCTATCCGGAGGAACGACTGAAATACATGCGGGAGGATGCCTCCAAGTATGACGGCGATGAAGCTTTTGTGCTGCTCTATACTTCCGGTACGACAGGTATTCCAAAGGGCGTCATGCTCAGCGAAGCGAACATCTTGGCATTCCTGGATTTTCATGTCCGTACAATAGGCTTGACTTCGCAAAGCAAGTACGCTACTTACGCAGGTTATGGTTTTGATGCGTTCCAGATGGACCTCTGGTGCTGTATCAAAGCGGGCGCGACCATCTGCATCGTGGGCGACGACATCCGTTTTGATCTGGAAGGACTCAACCAATATATTCAGGACGAGCACATCACTCACTGCTTCATGACTACGCAGATGGCAACGCAGCTTGTGCTCAATTATCCCGATATTCCGGGCTTGCAGTGGCTCGGAACGGGTGGCGAAAAACTCATCAGTCTTGATCCTCCTTCGTACAAGTTGATGAACTGTTACGGTCCGACGGAGTGTACGGTTTATGTCAGCAGTTTCTTCGTGACCCAAAACGAACCCAATATTCCCATCGGCAAAGCGAACGATAATGGTACGCGACTCATCGTGGTCGGTCAGGACGGTCAAGAAGTACCGACCGGCACGGACGGCGAGCTCTATGTAGCCGGACCGCAGGTGTCGCTCGGTTATCTCAACCAGCCTGAGAAGACGGCAGAGGTCTTCGTGGAATGGAACGGCTTGCGGTGCTATAAGACCGGCGATATCGTTCACTACCGCGAGGACGGAAATATCGAGTTCGTCGGCAGACGGGACGGACAAGTGAAGATCCGTGGTTTCCGTATCGAGCTCAAAGAGGTAGAAGCCATCATTCGTGAGTTCCCCGGTATCAAGGATGCTACCGTGCAAGCCTTCGACTACCCGGATGGCGGTAAGTTCATCGCCGCGTACGTAGTAAGCGATGGGACTATCAATATCGACGAACTCAATGCTTTTATCGGTGACAGCAAACCGCCCTACATGGTGCCTGCTGTGACGATGCAGATAGATGCTATACCGCTCAACCCAAACCAGAAGGTGGATAAACGTGCGCTGCCGAAACCCGAAGCTCCGAAACCCGAAGTAGAGGAGGCAGTGGCTGCAGCTCCGCTGAATGTCTTGGAGCAGGAGCTGCATGACATCATCGCAAAAATCGTCAACATGGAGGAGTTCGGCATCACGACCGACCTGCGTTATATGGGTCTCTCCTCTATCGCTGCCATCAAGTTAGCAACCCAGATCTTCAAGCGTTTCGGCATCCAACTCGATGCCAAACAAATGACCAAAGGCATCACATTGCAAGCGATTGAGAATGAGATACTCGCTGCGATGTTAGGCGGTCATCGTGATACCGAAAATGAAAAATCTCAAATTTCAAATGTCCAATCTCAAATGAGCGAAGCTCCTCTCTCCTTTGCTCAACTCGGCGTCTATTTCGAATGCATGAAGAACCCCACCTCCACGCTCTATAACGTGCCGATCTGTATTCAGATGCCGTTGGACGTAGAGGCCGACGCATTACGGCAAGCGGTCCGCAAGGCAGTACTCAACCACTCCGAACTCTTCGTGCATTTCGCCACCCAAGAAGCCGATGTCATCCAGACGATTGACGAGAAGATGATGAACGAAGCAGCTATCGACGTACCCGAGAAAGCGCTCGAAGAGGCGCAGATGGATGCCTTCAAACATGAGTTCGTACATCCGTTCAACCTGCAGAAAGACCTGCTTTTCCGTTTCGTCATCGTGCGCACGGAGAAGAATTTGTATCTGTTGAGCGACATCCACCATCTCGTGTGCGACGGCGCGTCGTACGACCTCTTCATCCATGAGATTTGTGACCTGCTGGAAGGCAAAGAGATAGAACACGAGATGTGCTCGTATCCGCAGTTCGTGGCTGAGCAGAAAGCCGCTGAAAATGGCGAGTCTTTCAAAGCCGCTAAGGATTTCTTCGCCGAGCGTCTCACCGGCATCGAGAGCGTCACCGAGATTCAGCCCGACCTCACCAATGCCCTGCCGCAAGGCGAGAACGGACGCGTGTGCGTACCTTTTGATATGCAGACAGCGGAGAAATACGCTGCGCAGTTAGGCGTGACGCCGGCAGCTGTGCTCCTTAGCGCCGTCTATTATTCCTTGGCACGTTTTGCAGGAACAGATGATGTCTGCATCACCACCATCTCCAACGGACGAAGCAACCTGCGGGTGAACAACACCATGGGAATGTTCGTCAACACCCTTGCGCTGACTACGAAGATAGCGAACCAGACGGTAGAGGAGTTTGTTAAAGAGAACGCGCAGTCCTTCGAGCAAACGCTCGCGCACGAGGATTATCCGTTTGCACGCGTAGCAGCGGATTATGACTTGAAGGCGGAGATCATGTTCGCTTACCAGATGGGCGTGCTGAGCAACTATAGCGTCTTTGGCAAACCCGTTTTTGCCGACGAGACCATGGAGCAGAACGTGCCGAAATTCAAGATCGCGTTCTATATCATGCCGATGGACGGCGTGCCGAGTATTGCGGTCGAGTACGACAACGGATGGTACAGCGAAGCGCTGATTACCAACCTCGCGCAGTCGGTGGCAAACGCCGTGCAAGCTTTTGCGGCGAACACTAACGCGCCTCTGCGTGCCATCTCGCTTCTTAATGAAGCACAGACAGTGGTGCTCGACTCGTTCAATCAGACTGAGGTGCCTTATGACGACACCCAGACCATTGTCTCGCTTTTCCGTAAGCAAGCATCCGAGACGCCCGATAACCTCGCGGTCGTTTATCACGACGTCCGTTTGACCTACAAAGAGGTGGATGAACGCACGGACACCATCGCTGCACGGATCTACGAAATGGTACATGGTACATGTCCAAATGGTAAATTGGAACAAGTCGTTTCCATCCTCATCAACCGTTCCGAATGGATGGTAGTCGCTTCCTTGGCTGCTCTCAAAGCCGGTTGTGCGTACCAGCCGCTTGACCCGTCATATCCGGCAGAGCGACTGAACTTTATGATGAAGGATGCCAACGCAGCGCTCCTCATTGCCGATCCCGACCTCCGTCCCATCGTCAATGAATACGAAGGACCGGTTCTGCTGACGAAAGAGCTTTCTACTTTGAGCAATAGCGGTCTTTCTACTTTGAGCGATAGCGGTCTAATAACCCCCTCGGATTTATTCATCCTCCTCTACACCTCCGGCTCCACCGGCGTACCCAAAGGCTGCCAACTCGAGCACCGCAACCTCGTGGCGTTCTGTCATTGGTACCACCGTTACTACGACCTGCATGCCGGAGACAAAGTGGCGGCGTACGCTTCCTACGGTTTCGATGCGAACATGATGGATATGTACCCGGCGCTCACTTGCGGTGCAGCAGTCTATATCATCGGCGAGGATATCCGACTCAACTTGCCGGATCTCAATCATTATTTCGAAGCCGAAGGTATCACCCATTCGTTCATGACGACCCAGGTCGGCTATCAGTTTGCACAGAACTGCGACAATCATTCCCTCAAGCACTTGTCTGTGGGAGGAGAAAAACTCGCTACTATCGCGCCGCCGGCTAACTACCTGCTTCATAACGCGTACGGTCCGACCGAGTGTACGATCTTCACGACGACCTATCCGATACACGAGCAGGAGAAGACTATCCCTATCGGCAAACCGCTGGATAACTTCCGGCTCTTCATCGTTGATAAGGACCTGCACCGTGTGCCTGTAGGTGCTACAGGCGAGCTGCTCGTCTCCGGTCCACAAGTCAGCCGAGGTTACCTCAACCGTCCCGACAAGACCGCCGAGACCTATATCGACTGGAATGGTCTTCGCTGTTACCGCACCGGTGACGTCGTTCGCTATCTCACAGACGGCAATATTCAGTTTGTCGGACGGCAGGATGGTCAGGTAAAGATCCGCGGTTTCCGTATCGAACTCAAAGAGGTTGAGGCGGTCATCCGTGAGTTCCCGGGCATCAACGATGCTACCGTACAGGCCTTTGATTACCCCAACGGAGGTAAGTTCATCGCGGCATATATCGTCAGCGACAGCAAGATTGACATCCAGGCACTCAATGCCTTCATCCGTGATCGCAAACCGCCGTACATGGTACCAGCTTCGACCATGCAGATTGACCTCATCCCGCTGAACCAGAACCAGAAAGTGAACAAACGTGCCCTGCCTGCTCCGCAGCTCACCGACACCGACCGCGACTACGTGGCGCCGGCAAATGACAACGAGAAACTCTTCTGCGACATCTTTGCATCGATCCTCAATCAGGATAAGATAGGTGCTACGGATAACTTCTTTGAACTCGGAGGTACGTCGCTCATGGTTACGCGTGTTATCATCGAAGCGGACAAAGCCGGAAAGCATGTCGCTTACGGTGATATCTTCACCCATCCGACGCCGCGTCTCCTGTCTCAGTTTCTCTCGGGCGACCTCTCGACGTCTGATAACAGTGCAGACGAAGCCGAAGAGGCAGCGTTTGACTACTCCGGCATCGATGCCATTCTCCAACGCAATAACCTCAATACCTTCCTCCACGGAGAGCGTCAGGAGTTGGGCAATGTGCTGCTTACCGGTGCTACCGGTTATCTCGGCATCCATGTCCTGCGCGAACTGATTGATTCGGACGCCAAGACCATCACTTGTCTTGTTCGCGGAAAAGACCAGCACGATGCGCAACGACGTCTGCGTAACTTGCTCTTCTACTATTTCGACCGACGTTTTGATGAGCTCTTCGGTTCCCGACTCTTCGTCGTCAACGGCGATGTGACAAACGATTTCAGCATTCAGCTATCAGCTATCAGCATTCAGACGGTATTTAACTGTGCGGCTAACGTAAAGCACTTCTCCAAGACCGACGACATCGAACAGGTGAATATCGGCGGTGCAGAGCGGTGCGTAGAGTTCTGTCTGAAGACCGGAGCACGACTCGTACATATTTCCACAACTTCGGTCGGAGAGATATGGGTGGATCATGGCGATGGAAAAGCGGTGCCCGAACTCTCGGAACGTCTCCTTTACTTCGGTCAGTTCCTTGATAACCGATACATGCGGTCGAAGTTCTTGGCGGAACGCGTCATTCTCGAAGCGGTGGCACGTCATGGACTGAATGCTAAGATCATGCGTGTCGGTAACCTCGCTGCACGTAGTTATGACGGAGAGTTCCAGGCAAACTTCCAGACGAATAGCTACATGGGACGACTCAAAGTCTTCTCTACGCTCGGCTGCTGCCCAATAGACGAATACGACTCGCCCGCGGAGTTCTCGCCGGTGAACGAGACCGCCAAGGCCGTCGTACTACTTGCCTCTACACCGAAGGAGTGTAACGTCTTCCAACCCTTTAACAACCACACTGACCTCCTGGGCGATATTCTTGCGGGCTTTGAGAAGATAGGCAAGTCCATCCGTTACGTGGAGGAGGATGAGTTCCAGCAAGCGATTCTCGAGGCCAGCAAAGACCCGAAGAAAGCCAGCCTCATGTCCGCTCTCTTGGCATATCAGGATATGACACACGGACAGAAAGCGGTGACTATCGAGCGTGACAACCGCTATACCTCCGCCGTACTGCTCCGTCTCGGTTTCCATTGGTCCGCACCGGATAGCGCGTATGTCAATCGTATGCTAACCGCGATCAGCCAATTAGGATTCTTTGATGAGTAAATGAGATTTCTTCTGTGTGCAGGAGTGCAGATTGCTTTGTCGCAAACCGTCGTCACAACCGACGCTGAGATTCGTGCGGCGGTTCAAGTGGACAATGCCAACATCCAATTGGGTGCACGAACACCACCCGGAATTGGATGCTTTGTATCGCCAGATATACTCAAAAAGAGACCGCACGTACTGGACAGAGTTGGACGGTCAGTTGCGCACCTTCTGCGAGACGGAGAATCTGCCTTATGTGCGTAATGATGACAGTGTGCGTGCCAAGCATGGCGAACCACCGGTGGTGGTCAATTATTTCTATCACGAGACCATCACCGAATCCGCACAAAAGCAACAAAAGGGCGAAATAGGCTAATCCGACCGACGAGCAAAAATAAAATGGCGAAAAGCAGGCTGGTGATTGCCTGATCATCCGTCGCAACTAGCTGGCGCAGATAACAAACGCCAGCCCCGATTTCCGTACCATAACCATCTACGTAACGCCTGAATTTACAGAGATGACCACCCCGCTCAGCAATTACGGCATGCGCGATCAGATGATGCTTTTCAATGATCCGGTGATGCACCTCAATCCGCGCCAACAGGAACGATGCTATAAAAACACCGCATCTGCGCGCACCTTTGTGAACAGCAGAATGCCGAACAATGCCAGCACGGTCACTATCGTAATCCATGCGTGCATGTTAAAACCTAAAAAAATGAACTCTTCCATCAGCCTGTCAGTGTTTCATTCTGTTCATTACTTGCGTCATGCAATGCGCGGCGCCGTAACCGTCTATCAGGCTTTCCAACGGCACCCACTCTACTTTCACTCCGGCATCGCGAAGCCGTTGCTGCAATGCCGCACTCTGACCGCCCACCGCCATGATATGACGTGGCGCAATGGTCAGATAATTATTGGCATAGTGCATTTCGTCCTCACGGTCTATCGGGATAATCTGCATACCCCGTTCGCGCAGGAAACCCACAAACGGCATATCTTCCGTGATGAGGCGATACTCCTTCTCTCCGGCTGCACGGGCATAGATGTCGCAAGTCACATACTCCGGTTCATCCGGCATTGCCTCCAACCGGCTGCGGATACGCCATCTCGCCTTTGGGTGCCGGCTTGCATGACACCATGCACACCGTGCATAGCGCTGCCACTACGAAAAACAATTCTCTTTTCATACTGCTCTAATCACTAATCCCTAAACATTAAAACCTCATGCCTTGAGCCATTCATATTTTGCTACGGAATAAATAGGCAGGAACGGTATCAGGATAGGCGTTTTCTTCACGTATGCCTGATATTCGGGGTCATTGCCGTAGGCGGCGTTCTGACGCAACTCCAGCCGGCGTGCGCCGCTGAACATCACAAACACGATGCCTGCATAGCCGATAGCCACAATCAGCCATTGCCACCAGTTCAGCCCTGCGCCAATAGCACTGAGCAATGCACCCGTCCAGATGGTCACTTCGCCCAAATAGTTCGGGCAGTGGACAATACGGTACAGACCGGTATCCACAAACCGCTTCGGGTTCTTTTTCTTGGCGGCACTCTTCTGCGCATCGCTGATGCTCTCCAGCAATATGCCGCAAGCCACAACCGCAGCACCTATCCATGCCCATAACTCGCTATCATGCGGTCCGTTCGCCAGCCGGAAAGCGACGGGGCTCACCTGCGCCACATACAGCAGCGCGCAGAACAGCCATATCATGATCATCACGCCTGCCGGCTTCTTCTCCGAATGTCCCTCGCCGTAGAGTATCTTGCGGTAGCCCGCCGCCTTGCGCTCGCGCACAAGCAGATACGTTCCCAGCCGCACGCCGAAGATGAACAGCAGCACTAACATAGCCATCGTCGGCACCGTGAGATTCGCATGGTACATCACACCCATCGCCACCGCCAGAGCGGCAATACCGTACCCGTAACCGAGACTGAAGAAATACACGAAGTATTTCCACCCCACTGCGGAAACCGCCATAGCCACCGCAAATAGAATCAATAAATCTGTCATAGCATTTTTGTTTTATGTTAATTTGTACCAATTAGGCTGCTGCGTGTTTTTTTCTGCACGCAAACTGCGTGCAAAGATACAATAATTTTCGGACATATGCAAGTATTATGGCGGAAATTGAATTGGGGAATGTGGTTTTTGACCGTTTTGGGGCGAAAAAACGCCCGTTTTTTCTCTCGGTCGTCTCTCGGTGGAAGTGGCTTGTTACGACTCGTCTATGTTATGATTGATTTTTCTTTCTGAATACTACATGTTCGTTTAAGACGAAGTTCGCGATGCCGGAAACGCAGAGGGCGAGAATATTGCAAATCAGCACATCCCATCCGCCGGAGAAGCGTTCGATAAGCAGCAGCGCACCCATCTTGATCAGGAATGTGCCGGTACAGGAGAGGTTGTAGCCCGCGTAATGGCGGAAAAACGAGCGGAGCGTGTGCGCAGAAATACGGTCGCGCCATACGGAGTAGTACGCCAGCACGAAATTGGTCAGCACGGCACATTCAAAGGAGATGAACGGCGAAAGCAGGTACTCGCCCCAGTAATAGCCTTTGAACAAGTAGTGCGAGCAGAGCCACAGCACGCACATGTCCACCGCCGTTCCTGCCAGCGTAGAGAGCAAAAAGCGGAGATACCGGATTGCTATGCCTTTATACCTGCCCATTTTTCGGATGTTTGGGTAGCGGGTCTTGTTTGCCGAACCAGTGCAGATCCTTAAAGAAACTGACGAAATAGAAGACACAGAGAATAGCCAGAATGCCGATGCCGATGATGTCCAGCGTGCCGTAATGGATTGTTTCGCCGAAATAAGAGAACGAACCATGGTATGCGGTGAGCGCAGGTACGTACATCAGCAGGATATTGGCAATAATGATGATGAGGCGGAACTCCGTCGGACCCATTTTGCCGTACGTCAGTTTGAACTCGCTTTTGAGGTGGGCGTTGATGCTGACATAGACCGTGAGCGCCAGATAAGCGGCATAGCAGAGCGCCGCCACGCCCATATTCATCAACGGCGAGAGACCCGCTCCGATAAACATAAACGCCTCGGTCACCGTGTCGATGTTATGGTCAAGATAATAACCATAGAGCGGCCGCTGCGTGTGGCGCACACGGGCGATAGTGCCGTCCAGCGAATCGCCGAACCAGTTGATGACCAAGCCCAAGCACGACAGCCACAGCCAATAAATGCTGTAGTGTGTGAGGAAGAACCCGAGGCCGCAGAGTGCCGAGCCGAAGAGTCCGAACCATGTCAGCATGTCGCTGGTGACCCATTGGGGCATACGCGATGCCATCCATACGAGTGCTTTTTTCTCCACCCCGTTAAGCAGCGAGGTCTGAATACGTGTTGATTGTTTGATTTCCATATTTATTGTTTTATTAAATATTATACTATCGGTGCCAAGTGGCGCATGAGGCGTTGCCACGGCGTGGGATGCGCTTCTGCTGCTATGACCAAACGGCAGATGGGCAGGTCGTTTTCAAAAAGTTGCTTTTGGTGCAAAGCCACCTCGCGGTCATAGAAAAACGTGTTGATCTCGTAATCAATGCAGAAACTGCGGTAGTCAAGGTTCGTAGAACCCACGCACGAGAGGTAATCGTCGCAGACGAGGGTCTTGGAATGGTTGAACTCGCCGGAGCGGATATAGAGTTGCACACCCGCTTCCGTCAGTTCGGCGTAATAACTCTTGTTAATGGGACGCATGATAGTCGTGTCGCATTGCTCAGGCACCATGACCCGCACGTCCACACCACGTTGCGCCGCATTGCGCATGGCACTGATGAGCGACGGCGGCGGGGCGATATAGGGACTTTGGAACCAGACATAGTGCTGTGCATGGTTCAGGATCCATTCATAGGCTGTCAGCAGCACCGGCTCGGGCGAGGTCGGGTCGTCCGGCGTAACCTGCGTTAGCGTGCCCAAAGACTGACCGCAGGAGGGCTTATCCAAATGGAAGAAGAAATTGACTAAGGCAGAATTGAGTTGCCCTCCTGCGGCGAGCCATGTGTCCAGAAACGCATATTGCAGCGACGCTACCGCTTCGCCCGTGAGCCGCAAGTGCGTATCGCGCCAGTGGGCGAAATAATTCTTGGTGATATTCATGCCGCCGGTGTAACCTATACGATTGTCGATGACCACTATCTTCCGGTGGTCGCGGTAACTGAGTGTCAAAAGAAAACGCAGCAAGGAGAACCGTGCGTTGGAGAAATGGACAACCTCCACTCCTGCACGGCGCATAGAAGTGAAATAAATCTTCGGAATAGGCCAATTGGCGATATTCTCGTTGAGAAACCGTACCTTGACACCCTCCCGCGCTTTCTGCATCAGCAACTGACGAATCCGGCGGCTGTAGCGGTCTATACCGAAATGGAAGTACTCCATGTGAATGGATTCCTTGGCGTTCAGGATATCCTGAGTCAGCAGGTCGAACTTCTGCTTTCCGGAAATGATGATTTCCGGCTCGGAGAGAGATACGGAAGGTCTGCCGCCTTGTGCTAACAACCTGGCTAAGGGTCGGAAACGCTGCTCGACGCGCATAGCGTAGTCGTCGGCAAACAGCAGATGCTGCAGAGGCTCTGTATCCTCCGCTTGCATCCGTGCCTTGAGAAGCCGGTGTTTGTGCTCGTATAGGCGGTTGTTCCGCCAGTTGATGCCGAACACCAGCCAGAAAAGCAGCGCAACACCAAGCAGCGTCAGTAATATGATGATGAAGGGGTGCATCAGTCGATTTTACTCTTGTTGGATGCAAGGAGCGGCGCGAGGAACTGCTCCAAATCTATCGCATCATAAAATACCGGCGTTGGATAGAAATGCAGCGCGGCATCCAAGGTATCATCTATGATATCCGGAATATCCTGCGGACACATTTGTTCAATATGGTCCGGCAACTCGAACAGGACGCGCTGCTGCTCTATCCAACTGATAAAAAGCCGTGTAGTGCGCTCGTCCGGCAGGTCGATAGCCACTATACCTGTCTGGCGAGCCAGCGAAGCGATCTGCTGCTCCGCTTTCGTACCGTACGACCTTAATAACTCCGGCAAAACGATAGCCTCTGCGACGCCCGCCGGAATAAAATATTTGCTATGAACGGCATAACCGATAGCCTGTGCATAGCCTCCGTAGCCCCGTTCGGAGAGACGCTCCACCTGCTCAACAGCTTTCTCTAACATTGTTTCCGCCAACCCAATGTTTTCTACTGCGAGAGCCATGCCTTGATTAAGCATCGTAATGACCTGCACTGCCGATGCAAACACATCTTCGTGATAATAACGGGTAACAGCCGCCTCTGTCGCCAAAGTCAGAGCGTGCATGTACTGCGCCCCGGGCTGATAGTTCATATTATTTTGTGTATTCGATGCCATAGTTTATTTCTTACGTTTCAGATGTTTCTCTTTCCATTGCTGCCATTTGTACCGCCTGCGCTGGCGGTTGAGCGCACGTTCCTGCTGACGCGCATCACTCCCGCCAACCGACCGTTGATGATCACTTGGTAAGGCATCTTCAGCAAATAATCTCTCTGCCTGTGTGTAATAATCAGTTCTGCCATAACAATTTAACGATTTAACAGTTTAACGATTTAACATTTTTCTAACAAACAATGTGCCATATACCCCTTTTGTTAGTTTTCCATATTTCCCTAATGATTGACTTACGCCCTAAAATGTGGCATTTGGAAAACTTTTTACCACTAAAACTTGCACAATTCGTAAAAAAGCACTAACTTTGCAGTCGGAAACGCAAACGGTAAAAAACAAATGCCCTTATGCTGAATCAGGATATTCTCTTTTCGGAAAACTTGGACGAGCTGTTGCAACGCTTCAGTAATGAAAACGACTGCGCGCTCATCATCTATTGTACGGAAGGCAAACTGCAAATCGAAATCAATGAGCAGCAATATCTTATCCGTCCGCACGACATGTTGTTATGCCGGCCGGATCTCATCATCGGCAACTACATGCGCTCTCCGGACATGAAATGCGGAGCCGTGGCTGTGCGCAAACAGGCGCTGGACGATATTTTCTACCTCTGCGTGCGCGAAGATACCAAGTGGTGGGAGAAATTGAATTACATCCTGCAACATCCGGTAATCCACTTGGACGAACGGCAACAGGAACTGATCCAGCTCTTCAACCGGCTGTTCCAGCTATACAGGGAAGACACCCGTTCGGGACTGAACGAAAACATCCGCCGCATCTTTGCGCAAGCCGCTATCTATGAACTGTTATGCTGGCTCGAAGAAAGCATCGAACAAACGCCGGGAACGGAGCACAAGCAAGGGCGGCAGGAAATTCTTTTCCGGGATTTTGCCCGCCTGCTGCAAGAAAACAAAGGCCGCCAGCGTGAGGTTCGGTGGTATGCCGACCGCCTGGCTGTCACGCCGAAATACCTGTCCGTAGTCTGCAACACTGTCACCGGCAAGTCTGCGCAAGTTGTCATCAACGATCTGACCGTACAGGAGATCAAACGCTTGCTCCTCCAGACGGATATGAGTGTCAAGGAGATTTGCGTACAATTGGATTTCGTCAGTCTCAGTTTCTTCTGCAAGTACGTGAAGAAACACCTCGGCATGACTGCCTACCAATACCGCTCTTCCAGCCGAACCCACAGCACAAAATAAAAATTATAACTATTTATACATGAAAATACTTCTCGTCATTGACACGTACGACACCAACAACAACGGCACGTCCATCTCCGCCCAGCGTTTTGCGGCGGTACTTCGCGAGCACGGCAACGAAGTGCGCATCCTTACTACCGGCGAACCGGCACCTGACAAGTTCGTCCTCAAGGAGTTCAAAGTACCCCTTTTCAACGACCTCATTCACTCACACGGTTTCCAGTTCGCGCAAGTCGATCTGGATATCATCCGCGAGGCGGTGGCATGGGCGGACATCGTGCATTGTATGATGCCTTTCGCGCTGGAGACAGCCACCAAACTCATAGCCGACCAGATGCACAAACCGTCCACGGCAGCGTTCCACATCCAACCGGAAAACATGACTTCTTCTATCGGTCTGGGTAAGGCAGAATGGCTCAACGATCGTTTCTATTATACCTTCCGTTTCCTGCTCTACCAACATTTCAACCACATCCATGTGCCCTCGCAGTTCATGGCGGACGAACTCGTCAAACGCGGATACAAAGCAAAGATACATGTCATCTCCAACGGCATTGACCCTGATTTTATCGCTGCGGGGCAGCGGAAACTCTCTAACAGCGATGGCGGTCATACATCCCGCAGCGATAGCGGCCATATCACCATCACCATGGTCGGACGGCTGTCCGGCGAGAAACGGCAGGATGTCATCATCAATGCCGTGCCGTTCAGCAAGTATGCCGACCGCATTCAGCTGGTTTTTGCGGGCAAAGGTCCCAAATACGACGAGTACGTGGAATTAGGCAAGCAACTCAAGAACCCGCCGCAGTTCGTCTTCCTCTCCAAACCGGAGCTCATTGACCTTTTGCTGCACACAGACCTCTATGTGCATGCTTCGGATATGGAGAGTGAAGCCATCTCATGTATCGAGGCCTTTGCTACAGGATTAGTGCCGGTGATAGCCAACAGCGAAGACAGCGCCACGCCGCAGTTTGCATTGGACGGTCGCAGTCTCTTTGCGCCCGGACGGCCGAAAGATCTGGCGCGTGCTATCGACTGGTGGTTGGACCATCCCGATGAAAAAGCGAAAATGGAACGCGAGTACGCAGAAGCCGCTAAAAAGTACGACATCGACACCTCTGTCCGTCTCTGCGAACAAATGTTCCGCGAAGCGATAGAGGAAACAGAAAACCAAGAAGAGAATCATGCGTAACGACAGACTTCATAAGCTAAAAAGGATTGCCACGTGGCTGATTGCGGGGATGGCGGTGGCAAACGTGGGATGGCTCATTGCTACAAGAAGCACATGGGACGAGATTGTCTTTCGCGGGCTGCAATATGTGGCGATGCTGCTGATTATGTACCTGCCGCATCTGCTCCGCAGCCGTTTCCGTATCGAAGTGCCGTGGCTGCTGTCGGTCTTCATCGTTGTTTTCTGTTTCTCCTCGCTTATTATGGGCGACGGGCTCGACCTCTACGGGCGTGTGCCATGGTGGGACAAACTGCTGCATGCAGAGAGCGGTTTTCTGCTCTCGATGATTGCTCTCTGGCTTATTCATGTGATTATGGCGGAGAACGACAAATATATCTATTTCAACAAATGGTTTCTATGCCTTTTCTTGGTTATGTTCTCGCTTGGCTTGGGTGCTTGCTGGGAGATTATCGAATATACGTACGACAGTCTCATGGGCACTAACTCTCAGCAATTCATGGCTACTACCACGGGTTCTATCATCACCCCCGAAGACGAACCTCTATGCGGTCATGCAGCCTTGCGTGACAGTATGCAGGACCTCATTCTTGATCTTGTTGGCGCACTCCTCGTCGCCGTCTATGGCTTCATCCGCCACGACAAACTTATCGAACGATACAAACAAATAGCTGCTTCGTAGATGTAAGGGTATATAAGAACGCGCTTCTCAACAATCGTAGATTTTGAGGCTTCCACCCTGTTTCAAGAACAGAGACCCCTTGGCGGCAAACCAATCAAGCTTTGAGCCATTCATATTTTGCTACGGAATAAATAGGCAGGAACGGTATCAGAATAGGCGTTTTCTTCACGTATGCCTGATATTCGGGGTCATTGCCGTAGGCGGCGTTCTGACGCAACTCCAGCCGGCGTGCGCCGCTGAACATCACAAACACGATGCCTGCATAGCCGATAGCCACAATCAGCCATTGCCACCAGTTCAGCCCTGCGCCAATAGCACTGAGCAATGCACCCGTCCAGATGGTCACTTCGCCCAGATAGTTCGGGCAGCGGACGATACGGTACAGACCGGTATCCACAAACCGCTTCGGGTTCTTTTTCTTAGCGGCACTCTTCTGCGCATCGCTGATGCTCTCTAACAAAATACCGCAAGCCACAACCGCAGCACCAATCCATGCCCATAACTCGCTATCGTGCGGTCCGTTCGCCAGCCGGAAAGCCACAGGGCTCACCTGCGCCACGTACAGCAGCGCGCAGAACAGCCATATCATGATCATCACGCCGGCAGGCTTCTTCTCCGAATGTCCCTCGCCGTACAGAATCTTACGGTACCCCACCGCCTTGCGTTCGCGCACCAGCAGGTACGTTCCCAGCCGGATTCCAAAAATCAGCAGCAGCACTAACATCGCCGCGGTCGGCACACTCAGGTTCGCGTGGTATAGCACGCCCATGGTCACTGCCAATGCAGCAATGCCGTAACCGTAACCGAGACTGAAGAAATACACGAAGTATTTCCACCCCACTGCGGACACCGCCATAGCCACCGCAAAAAGAATCAATAAATCTATCATAGTATTTTGTTGTTTTAGTTATTATTTTACCCAAGCGGAGTAAGCGGATAAATAAGATTCGTAATGAATATATTCGCCGCAAGTATGATAATGTTCATCCAGAAACCTATCCGCAGAAAGTCTGTAAACCGGTATCCTCCGGGACCGTAAACCATCATATGGGTCGGCGAGCCTATCGGCGTAGCAAAACTGCTGCTGACGCTGATCATCAGGGCAATAAGGAAAGTCATCGGTTCGTAGCCCAATTGGACGGCTGCATGATACATGATAGGAAAGAACATCGCGCCGGCTGCCGTATTGGAGATAAACTCTGTAATAAAAGTGGCTACCAAACATACCGCCGTCATCACGACGATGGGATTCGTGCCGCATATATCCAGTATTCCCGTTGCCATCCGCTCCGCAATACCGGTTTTCTGAATAGCCAATCCTAATACTACGGAGCCTGCGAAAACGACTAGAATACTCCAGTCTAAGGATTTGACGGCCTGGTTGGGTGTGCAGCAGCGAGTGATTACCATCGCTAACGCCGCCAGACAGGCACTCATCAGCAGCGGCATGACGCCCGTAGCAGACAGTACCACCATCGCGATCATGATCAGCGCAGATAGTAGCGTCTTGAAACCCACATGGATCACCTCGTCGCCGGGCACCAGGCCATACGTCTTGGTCAACTCCATGATCTCTTTGATATTTCCGGCAAAGACCAGTTTGTCACCGCCCATAATGAACTCATTCTCATCTATCGGCACTGCCACTCCGTCGAAATGGTGCATCTTGATCAATCGGCCTCCGTTTACGTTGATCAGCCCGGCATAACCCAATGTCTCGCCGATATATTTGCTGGAAGACGGCACCACCATCTCCACTGTATAATCCGTCGTGTCTTCATACGTATCATCAACCCCCTGACGGTCCGGCAAAAGACGGCGCATGGCGATAACGGACAGCACACCTACCGCCAGACAGAAAAGACCTGGAATAGTTGTTGCTAACACGTTCATCTGAATACCCGTCTCCTCGGCATAGAGCCCGCTGATAATCAGGTTCGGCGGCGTGCCTATCAACGTACATACACCACCCATTCCCGAGGCGTAACTAAGCGGAATCAACAGTTTCGACGGGGCGATTCCAAGTTTCTTCGACCACATCTTCACAATCCCGATAAACAGCGCCACTACCGTAGTATTGCTCAGGAACGAACTCAGTCCCGCGACCGGTAACATGAGCCTTACGACTGCATTGCTCCATCGTTTGGGCTGACCTAACAGGTTCTTCACTATCCATTGCAGCACACCGGTATAGGTTAGACCGGCTACTACCACAAACAGCACGCCCACGACTACCACAGACGATTGGCTGAGACCGGAGAACGCCTCTTTGGCGTCCAGCACACCCGTGACGTACAGGGTCACCATCGCACCTAAAAACACTGCATCCGCACGGACTTTGGTGAATAGCAAGATAGAAAACAACGCCAGCACGGTGACAATCGTAATCCATGCATGCAGATTAAATCCCCAAAATACAAACTCTTCCATTATTTATACGTTATTTTACAGACAGGTAATCATTAATCTTCCGCTCC
>Ga0256407_10005133_pt1 | contig 21280 bp, 20 predicted proteins | sample RumenRJG_04DNA_FD_193489 | JGI IMG/M metagenome (GOLD analysis project Ga0256407, IMG submission 193489) | Bovine rumen microbial communities from Lethbridge, Alberta, Canada - RJG_04 | ecosystem: Host-associated > Mammals > Digestive system > Stomach > Rumen | place: Canada: Alberta... | reverse complement strand
TTAAGCCTGTAGCTAGCGTTCATCCTGAGCCAGGATCAAACTCTTCATTGTAAAATTTTTATTTCTCCGAAAGAAAAATTTTACAGCTTCCGTCGTCGCTCGGAAATGATCAAGCAAGCTCGTCATTTCTCTCGCTCCTAGGAACCTTGCATATTTTCCTTCGACATTGTCTCTGTCCCAGAACGCTCATCCGGTAGTTTAAAAAAGAATCAATTTCGGAAAGGACGGTTGCTTGCGCGACCGTTCTTCCTGTTGACGGTTCGTTCAATTACCCAAGTACATATTATATTAATAATACACACTCGCTTCTTGTACTACTACTTCTCTGTTTTATGTAAATCTATTCAAAGAACGCTTCTTTTTGTCGCTTTGCACTATTTTTAGCGCGAAAGCGGATGCAAAGGTACGCATATTTTTCGAACCCTGCAAATATTTCGAGAACTTTTTTCGATAAAAACGAAAAGTTTTCGCATTACTTTACAATACGAAAACTCTATACCTTGTTATATAATATATTAATTATTCTTTTCTACCGAAAATGCGGAGTAAATAGATGAAGAGATTGATGAAATCGAGGTAGAGTGCCAGAGCTCCAAGGAGAGCGATCTTTTGGGCACCTTCGCTGGCATCGGGAGCTTCAAGGAGCATGTTTTTGATTCTTTGCGTGTCGTAGGCTGTCAGACCAACAAAGATGAGGACACCGACATAGCTGAGAATCGTCATAAGGCCGTCGCTCTTGACAAAGAGGTTGACGATGGTAGCGATAATCATGCCAATGAGGGCCATGAAAAAAATCTTGCCCATTGAAGACAGATCGGTCTTGGTGGTATAGCCTATCAAAGCCATCACGCCAAAGGTGCCTGCCGTAATGAAAAACACGGTGGCAATGGACGATGCCGTATAAATCAAGAATATCGACGAGAACAAAGCACCATTGATGACTGAATAGAGGATGAACATCAGTGTAGCTGTTGTCAGCGAAATTCGGTTGATAGCGGCATTAACGCCAAAGACCAATGCCAATTCGGCAATGACGAGTACCCACATAATGACTTGGTTGCCATAGATGGCCTGCAGAATGCCAGGACTCGTGGCGACGCCATAGGCCGTAAAACCAGTAATGGCGAGAGCTAGTGTCATCCAAACATACACTTTGCGCATTAATACGGGGAAGGCTTCGGCTACGTCCCACTGACGCTGAGCCTGAAGACCTTGGAAATTCAATTCGTTGTAATTCATATTCCTTATTATATTAAAATGACGCGGCAAAGTTACGGAATATTTTGGCCCTAAACAAATGTTTCTATTAAAAAAGAATAAAAAACTTGTTAAGACGAATAAAAATCCGTATATTTGCGCTGTAAATGCAAAGTGCATTTTACGAAATAGACCTATAACATCTAAGAATTATGACTTACAAAGTAATTGACATCGAGGGCGTAGGTGAGGTTTACGCCGAGAAACTGATTGCAGCCGGTATCAAGACCGATGCAGAGTTGTTAGAGAAATGTGCAAAGCCAGCAGGCCGCAAGGCACTGGAGGAGCAGACCGGCATCAGCGGCAAGCTGATTCTGAAGTGGGCCAACCACTGTGACCTGTATCGCATCAATGGCGTAGGTCCTCAGTTTGCAGAACTGTTGGAGGCCAGTGGTGTGGACACCGTGAAAGAGTTGAAGCATCGCGTAGCTGAGAACCTGCAGAAGAAGTTGGAAGAGGTGAACGCCGTAAAGAATCTGACCAACCGCGTGCCTGCCGTTGTAGAAGTGCAGAAGATGATTGACCAGGCCAAGGAGTTGCCTGCAGTAATGGAATACTAATCAATTGATAATTGACAATTGACAATTGACAATTCTTTGACCTAAAGGTACAAAGCGTTTAGAAAACGATTAGATAATTGATAATTAGAAAGTGAGAAGACATTTTATCCTTTTGACGTTGGCAGTCCTACTTTGCGGGGCTGCCAACGCTCAATCTGCATACATTCATCCGTGGATGCAGAAGAAAGTTGCCTATTTCGGTGACTCGATAACAGACCCGCGGAATAGCGGTTCGAAGAAGAAATACTGGAACTTCCTGCAGGACTGGCTGGGCATTACGCCGTATGTCTACGCTGTCAGCGGGCGTCAGTGGGACGACATTCCGCGACAGGCAGACAAGCTGCAAGCGGAGCATGGCGACAACGTGGATGCCATACTCATATTTATTGGAACCAACGACTACAACAATGGCGTCAAGATTGGCGAGTGGTACGAGGTGAAGGACGAGCAGGTGATGTACGGTCATGGACAACCCAAAAAGTTGGTAGACCGCAAACGACGCTATATGAGTATGGACAAGACTACATATCGCGGTCGCATTAACATCGCACTGGATAAAGTGAAACGTATGTATCCGACAAAGCAAATTGTGTTGCTAACTCCCATCCACCGTGCCGGTTTCTATGCCAACGAGAAGAACTGGCAATGTACGGAGGACTACACAAACCAGTGTGGCATCTACCTTGACGAGTATATCCAGGCCGTCAAGGAGGCTGGCAATATCTGGGCCGTCCCCGTCATCGACCTGAATGCTGTGAGCGGACTGTACCCAATGCAGGATGAATTCGCGCAGTACTTCAAGAGTGCTGAAAGCGACCGTCTGCACCCCAACGACAAAGGGCACGAGCGCTTGGCCCGTACCCTGTATTATCAGCTTAGTGCAATTCCCTGCACATTTTAAAAGAGCGGCGACCGAACCGCCGTACACACGAGAAGACAACGGGGAAACCGTCGCACACAAAGGAGGCCTGATGTCAGGCCTTCTTTGCTGTTGTACACTCGTTGACGAGGTAGACGATACTCATATACGAGATGCCCGAATTCGTTTCGAGACCGATTTCACAGGTGCGGCTATTGGAATAGCCCACCTCGATATGGTTGGCCTCAATTTGCGGACGGAGTTTGCGGAGACCATATTTATTGAGTTCGGGGAACGTGAACCCGCGGTCGCCTGCGAATCCACAACATCCGACGCCTTCGGGGAGAAATACGTTGTTAGAACATAGCTTTGCAAGTGCCATCATGTCCTTATCGACGCCCATTTGTCGCGTCGAGCACGTCAGATGCAGGGCGATATGGCGGTCGATAGGATGGAAGTCGAGGCGGTCGACGAGATATTTCATAATAAACTCAGCAGGTTCATACAATTTCATTTTATGCATCACCTTTTTCATGCGATGCAAACACGGACTTTGCGCACAGAGGACTGGGTATTTACCCTCTTCGCTGGCTTTCCAAAGGGCTGCTTCGAGTTCAGCACTCTTGCGGTCGGCTATGTCGAGCATGCCCTTACTCTCCCAAATCTGTCCGCAACACATACGTTCCATGCCCTCAGGGAAGATGACCTCGTAGCCAGCCTTGGCCATCAGTTGGATCACCTCGTCCACCAGGTCGTGAATCTTTCCGCCATGCTTGGATTGTCCCATAGTCTGGTTGATACAGCTGGGGAAATATACTACCTTGAGGTCGGATGTCTGATGTGGGATGTCTGATGTGTGAGGGATGGATTTCTCGATGATGAACTGCGTGAGGTCAGACTTCTTTGGTTGGCGATGCTTTTTAGGCATAGCGGTGGTCCAAAGAGGCAGGCCCATTTTGTTCATGCCACGGCAGACGCTGGACATCATCGTAGGACCGAGGGTGACGTGGGCAGCATGAGCGACATCGAGGACGACACGCAGCCCCGACTTGATTCCTGCCATGTGGTTGGCGGCAAACTCACCAATCTTATATCCTGTAGGACTCTCGTTCATGTCCATCTGACGGATTATATGTGTCAATTCACCGGTGTTAATCTTCATCGGACAGGACGTTGAGCACAGACCATCGGTGGCACAGGTCTGGTCGCCGTAGTACTTGTATTGGCGCTTGAGGGTGGCGAGACGGTCCTGGATAGCGGCGACCGAATCGCCGCCCGCACGAAGCTGCGCAGTGAGGTGGCGGATTTCGCGCTGAACGGCTATACGCATACGACTGGAGAGGGTAAGTCCGCATGACATGCAGTTAACCTCGCAGAAGCCGCACTCGATACATTTGTTGGCACGTTTCACCTGTTCGATGGTTTCCTTGGCAGTCGAGAGCGACGGATCCATCAGATAGTGACCGCCATCAGGCACACTGTCGAAATCGTAGTCGAGCACTGGCAGTGGCTTCAAGCACTTGATGAAGCAGTCGGGATCGTCGTTGAAGATGACGCCACGGTTCAGCAGACCGTCGGGGTCGAAGATTTCCTTCAGTTCCTTCATCACCTCGTAAGCCTTGTCGCCCCATTCATACTTCACGAACGGTGCCATGTTGCGACCTGTGCCGTGCTCGGCCTTCAGACTTCCATCGTAGCCCTCTACCACCAGCTTGGCCACATCGCGCATCATCTCGGCATAGCGTGCCACCTCGTGCTGGTCGGCAAAGCTCTGATTCAGGATGAAGTGGTAGTTGCCCTCGAAGGCGTGGCCATAGATGCAGGCATCGTCATAGCCATGATCGGCTATCAGCTTTTGTAATTTGACAGTTGCTTCTGGGAGGGATTCGATAGGGAATGCCACATCCTCGATGAGGCACGACGTACCGACAGGACGGGTACCGCCCACACTGGGGAAGATGCCCGAACGGATGGCCCAGTACTTGCCGTACACTGCAGGATCCTCGGTAAACTCGGCTGGGATATACAAGCGGAGCAGGCCCAGACACTCCTTAATCTTCTCTATCTTCTCAAGGAGTTGCTCGTGGGTGATGCCCTTGGTCTCTGTCAGTATCGCAGTTAGGTTGTGATAATCGCCAGGCTCCACGCCCTCAATCTTGCCTGCATCTACATCTTTCTTATATTGTAGATATACTGGGTCGTCAACAGAGCTGAGTGACTTATAGTCGAGCATCTCAGCACTCTTCACCACCAGATTTTCGGCACTGTAGTCCAAATCTTCCTCACCGGCCTTCATCTTCTTCATAGCCACAACGGCCTCGCAGCTTTCCTTCATCGTCATGAAGTAAACCATTGCCGAAGCCTTGAACGGGTAGTCCTTCAGCGTTTTCATCGTTACCTCTGAAAGGAACGCCAATGTACCTTCTGAGCCTACTAATGAGTGTGCTATGATATCGAATGGATCATCGTAAGTCACCAGCGGACGCAGGTTCAGACCTGTGACATTCTTGATTGAGTATTTCTTGCTGATACGTTCGGCTAGTTCTCCGTCGGCACGCACCTTGTCGCGCAACGCCTCAATTTTTGAGATAAACTCTGGATGTGAACGGGCAAATCGTTCACGACTGGCGGCATCGCCAGTATCCAGCACAGTGCCGTCAGTCAGGATGATGCGGGCCGAGATGAGCATGCGGTCGCTATTGGCATGAACACCGCAGTTCATACCTGAGGCGTTGTTAACAACGATTCCGCCTACCATAGCCGACCCGACAGAGGCAGGATCTGGCGGGAACACACGACCATAGGGCTTCAGAATCTGATTGACACGTCCCCCAACAATGCCCGGTTGCAATTTGATAGATTCTTTATCATCAGCCAGTTCGTATTTTTCCCAATGCTTACCAGCCACTATGAGTACGCTATCGGTACAGCTCTGACCACTCAACGATGTACCGGCAGCACGGAATGTGAAGGGTAACTTGTGCTTCTTGCAAAGCTGGACGATTTTGGAGATTTCATCCTCGCCATCACTGCGGATGACAACCTGTGGAATCTGACGATAGAAACTGGCATCCGTACCCCACCCCAGTCGGCGAAGCTCGTCGGTATAGATACGTTCAGTAGGAATCACCTGTCCCAATTCTGATAGAAATTGTTGTAGCATAGGCAAAAAAGTTTAGTTATTTGCGGCAAATATACGAAAAAAAAAATGAAAAAAATGCGATATTTGAAAAAAAATGCGTATATTTGCCAAAAACTTATATAACTAATCACAAAATAGCACAAACCCCTATGACAGCATTAGTATCCGTAATTCCAATTCTATTGCTCATCGTGCTGATGATGGGCTTCAAAGTTTCTGGTTATAGAAGTGCCATCGTCACTCTGGTTGTAACAATCCTCCTCGCTCTTTTTGCCGTGCCAAACATGGGCATCGTTCCCGAAAAGTTCGCTGAGACATCGATATACGGCATCACGCTATGGTCGGTGGTAGAGGGATTCCTCAAGGCGTGTTTCCCGATTATCCTGATTATCATCTGTGCCATCTTCAGCTACAACATCCTATGCGAGACGAAGGAGATTGAGACGATTAAGACGCAGTTTATCCAGATGACCTCCGACAAGGGACTACTCGTACTCCTGCTGACGTGGGGTCTTGGAGGTGTATTAGAAGGCATGGCAGGTTTCGGTACTGCCGTAGCCATTCCTGCTGCCATTCTCATTGGACTGGGCTTCAAACCAATGTTCTCAGCCGTCATCTGTCTGGTCGCTAACACCGTGGCCGTAGGTTTCGGAGCAGTAGGTCTTCCCGCTACGACATTAGCTAATCAGGTTGCAGCCAGCGGCACGGCCACGCCCGAGGAATTGTGCGAGGTCGCCACCTTTATTATATTACAGCTCTCGCTGATGTTCTTCATCACGCCATTCCTCATTCTGATGATGACCGACAAGACGAAGATTGTGAAGAACATCACCATCGCGCTGTTCGTAGGCACCTGTTCTATCGCCGTACAGTTCTGCTGCGCTCATTTTATTGGTCCTGAGACCCCCGCTATCCTTGGTTCTGTAGCCGCTATCGCTGCCATGTTGTTGTATAACAAGTTGTTCCTGCGCCACGAAGCCGAAAAAGACACCGTACATATAGAGAAGAAAAAGTTTGGTACCGCCAAGACGCTGAAGGCTTGGAGCGTGTACGGCCTCATTATCTTCTTCATCCTGATTTCGAGCAAGATCGTGCCACCCGTCAATGAATTCCTGAATTCCACACTCGTCACGAAGTTCGACATCCCCGTCATCGGCAACACCTTTAAGTTCGGATGGCTGTCGAACGCCGGTTTGATGATCTTCCTCGGTGCCGTCATTGGCGGTTTGATTCAAGGTATGTCGCTTGGCAAACTGATGAAGTTGCTGGCGAAGACCACGCTGAATTTACAGAAGACCGTTGTTACCATCTGCTGTCTTGTGGCAATGGCCATGCTGATGAACAACACTGGTATGACCAACGACATTGCCAAAGGTCTTGTACTGTTGACCGGCGCCGCATTCCCGTTCTTTGCTCCACTGATTGGTTCTATCGGCACGTTCGTCACCGGAAGTGCAACGAATGCAAACATCTTGTTTGGTAAACTGCAGGCCACAGCTGCCAGCGACCTCGGACTGGTGAACCAGGGCACATTCTTCGGTGTCACGGGTAGTGAGACCAACTGGCTGGCTGCTGCCAACTGTGCTGGCTCTGAAGGTGGTAAACTGCTCTCTCCTCAGTCGATAGCCATCGCCACAGCGGCCTGCGACATGGAGGGACAGGACGGTGATATCATGCGCAAGACAATGCCGTTTGCCATCTTCTGGATATTGATGAACGGATTGATGGTGTTCCTCGGTCTGCATGTGATTTAAACGAACACGAATCTTACGAATAACACGAATTTAATATGAAGATAGGACTATTTATTCCCTGTTACGTCGACGCTGTGTACCCAGAGGTGGGCATGGCGACATGGAAGTTGCTGAAACACCTCGGACTCGACGTGACGTACCCAGAAAAGCAGACGTGCTGCGGTCAGCCCATGGCCAACGCGGGATTCGAGAAACAGGCCATCCCACTGGCCGAGAAATTCGAAGAGATGTTTAAGGATTTCGACTACGTGGTAGCACCCAGTGTGTCATGTACAGCATTCGTGCGTATCAATTATCCGCGGATTCTGGGCGCCAAAACCACCCAGCACACTGAAAACGCCGCTGCGAGCGGTCACGAATGTATCGTCGCGGCAAAGTGCATGGATGTGGTAGAGTTCTTGCACGACGTAGTAAAGGTAGACCGTCGCTTGGGTACATTCCCACATACAGTATCGTTGCACAACTCCTGCCACGGTGTTCGTGAGTTAGGTCTCTCCTCCCCTTCTGAACAACATGTAGCAAAGTTCAACAAGATTAAGGACTTGCTTCAGTTAGTTGATGGCATCGATATCGTCGAGCCCGAGCGCCCTGACGAGTGCTGCGGTTTCGGTGGTATGTTCTCCGTCGAAGAGACAGCCGTGTCGGCACAGATGGGCAAGGACAAGGTGGAACGCCACATCCAGACTGGTGCGGAGTACGTCACAGGTCCCGATTGTTCGTGCCTGATGCACATGGCCGGTGTCGCCAAGAAGCAGGGCCTCAACATCCAGTTCAAGCACGTCGTAGAGATTTTGGCCGCAGGCCTATAGTCGCAATAACGGTATAACGAAATAACGAAAAATATGTCAACACAACATAGTAAAGCCGCCAAGCAGTTCTTGAAGAACCAGCAATACGCCCACTGGCACGACGCCACATTCTGGGCTGTCCGTACGAAGCGCGACAACATGGCCCACGGGTTGGACGAATGGGAGCAACTGCGCGAGAAGGCCTCGGCCATCAAGCGCCACACCATCACGCATCTGGACGAGTATCTGGACCTGTTTGCCACCAATGCCGAGAAGAACGGCGTAGAGGTCCATTGGGCTAAGGATGCACAGGAGTTCAACGAAATTGTCTATGGCATCTTGAAGAACCATAATGTCAAGAAGATGGTGAAGTCGAAATCGATGCTGACCGAAGAGTGCGGCATGAATCCGTACCTCGAGGCTAAAGGCATCGAAGTTGTCGAGACCGATTTGGGTGAGCGCATCATCCAGCTGAAGGGGCAGGCACCGTCGCACATCGTCATGCCAGCCATCCATTTGAACCACGACGATGTGGGTGAGTTATTCGAAGAAAAGGGTATCAGTAATGAAAAGGGCAACCACGACCCCACATACCTGACATACCGTGCCCGACTGTCGTTGCGCAATGAGTTCCTAACAGCCGATGCAGGTATGACGGGCGCCAACTTCGGCATTGCCGAGACAGGCGATATTGTGGTGTGTACCAACGAGGGCAATGCCGACATGAGTACAAGTTGTCCGAAATTGCACATTGCCGCCATCGGGTTGGAGAAGATTATTCCCAACTACGAGTGTCTTGCCGTGTTCCAGCGCATGCTCTGCCGCGCCGGTACGGGTCAGCCAACGACAACATATACGAGCCATTTCCGCAAAGCACGCCCCACGGCCCATCACATGCACATCGTGCTTGTTGATAACGGTCGCTCAGAGTGGATTGCCAATCCAGAGCATTGGGAGTCGTTGAAGTGCATCCGTTGCGGATCGTGCATGAATACCTGTCCCGTGTATCGCAGAAGCGGTGGCTATTCGTACTCGTACTTCATTCCTGGCCCTATTGGTATCAATCTCGGTATGTTGCGTGACCCGCAGAAACACAGCGGGAACGTCAGCGCCTGCACGCTGTGTCTCTCGTGCCAGACCGTCTGCCCTGTCAAATTGAATCTCGGTGACCAAATATACCAATGGCGCCAGCAACTCGATGACTTTGGCACCTCCAATCCGCAGAAAAAACTCATGTGCAAGGGTATGTCGATGGTCTATGGTTCATCTGGTCTCTATAACTTTGGTACGGGTCTTGCCCACTGGGCTAACTACATCCCCTCGCCACTCCTCAATTGCGGCCTCAACCCATGGGCTGAAAGTCACAAGATGATGGAGTTCCCCAAGAAACCATTCCACGAAATGATAAAGGAGATAGAGAAATGAGTAGCAAGGAAGATATATTAAAGAAGTATAGGGCAAACGTGCGTGAACGGTTCAATATGCCCGACCTCAGTGACATCGCGGCCGTCAAATACCCCGACCCACTGTTGCAGTTTATGAATATGACGAAGAGCGTAGGTGGCAATGCCATCGAGGTGGAAAAAGGTCGCGATATCAACGCGTTGATACGTGAGCTCTATCCCGACGCCAAGGAGATTGCCTCGAACCTGCCCGAGATTACCATTGCCACACGTAATCCTGACGACGTCGGACGTGCCCGCGACTTGAACGGCACCGATGTTGGTGTAGTACGCGGCATGTTCGGTGTTGCCGAGAACGCCTGCGTATGGATTCCACAGCAGATGAAGGAAAAGGCCGTCATGTTTATCAGCGAGAACCTGGTTATCCTGCTTGACAAAAAACAAATTGTCAACAACATGCATGAGGCGTATAAGCGCTTGTCGGAATCCAGTGGCAAAACCGCTGGAAACAGTGACGACTTCGAAAACTACGGATACGGCACCTTTATTAGCGGACCGTCAAAGACCGCAGACATCGCTCAGGTGTTGGTCATGGGTGCCCAAGCCGCTCGCTCGGCTACTGTCCTGTTGTTAGACGAGTGACGACTACCGAGGTCTTGTTGCAAGAGGGCCTGTAGGCGATTATCACCAAACTGTTCTTTGTTGGCATTCTCGGCTTCGTTGATGCCGTCGGTATAGACAAAGAGTGTTTTGCCGTGCATATCATTGCTACGATAACCATAGATGGCGAAGAAAGCAATGACAAGAATATAGTTCAAGTTTTTATTGATCAAAACGAATTGAGAAGAGCAACAATATCATTGGCCTCTTCATCGGTCATTACAGGATTACAGGGAAGAGACAGTTCCTGAACGGAAATCTGCTCGGTAATGGGTAGGGAAAGATGATTCCACTCGGCATAGCAGCGCTGGCGGTGAGGTGGTATCGGATAGTGTATCTGTGTTTCTACACCATACTCACGTAGATAGCGCTGCAGTTCGTCACGACGCTTGCAGAGAACGGGGAAGATATGCCAGACACTATCACGATCTGACTGAGGAATTACGATGGTCGCATTCTTCACCTTATTAATATATATAGAAGCTATCTCCTTGCGGCGCTGGTTGTCAGCATCAAGGTGACAAAGCTTCGCATCAAGGATGGCAGCCTGCAACTCATCCATACGCGAGTTACGGCCAGCGTAGTCGTGAACGTATTTTTGTTCGCTGCCGTAGTTGCCTAAAGCGCGAACCATAGCAGACAGGTCGTCATCATCAGTGGTCACAGCACCTGCATCGCCAAGGGCACCGAGGTTTTTCCCCGGATAGAAGCTATGACCTGCGGCATCACCTATTGAACCTGTAACCTTGAAACCTGAACCCTGAACCGATGCCTTGCACCCGTGAGCCTGAGCGTTATCCTCGATAAGCTTCAGTCCATATTTATTGCAAAGTTCCCCTATTCTATCGGTATAAGCACAACGACCATAGAGGTGGACAATCATAATGGCACGGGTACGCGGCGTAATGGCCTGTTCAATAAGTCTGTCGTCTATTTGGAATGTGTTAATATCGGGTTCGACAAGTACTGGTATAAGGTTATTGTCCGTAATGGCAAGGATAGTGGCAATAAACGTATTGGCAGGTACGATGACCTCGTCACCATCCTTCATGACACCCAGTTCTTTATAGGCACGAAGGATAAGCGTCAGAGCATCAAGCCCATTGGCCACACCAACACAATGCTTCGTACCGATATACTCGGCATAATGTTCTTCAAAACGACGGGTTGCCTCACCCCGCAGATACCAGCCGCTGTCGAGCACACGACTAACAGTCTCCCGAATCTCTGAATCGTAGCGGGCATTGATTTCATGCAGGGGTAAGTACTTCATCATAGGTCGTATTCGTAGGTATCGTAACAGACGGCGCGGGCACCGAAGCCTTCCTTCTGGAATATCAACTGTTCATTTAGGTCGGCACTGTCGCTGACAGTCGACTTGCCGAAGTCGATATATGGACAATCGGCATAAACCTTATTAATAAGATGGTCGAACAGCAGGTCGATGGCCCCAATAGCTTTGCCTTCAGGGGTGGCTGAAATATACTGGGTATGCAGCACCTGCGGCGTCAAGAACAGGAGCGTTCCGCCCACGGGTGTCTGACCTCTATAAGCCAGCCACAGTCGGATGTGGTCAGGGAAGCGGGAGCGCAACAGGCGCAATTCGTCAGCCGTATGAACGGGACGAACGGCATACTTCGTCGTAAGATTGTCGTTCAAGATGTGCCAAAAGGTCTCAACATCGTCCGACTCAGCAATGGTCAATCCTGCACGCTGGGCTTTACGCAGCCCAGAACGGCGCGATTCGGCAAACTTCATGCGACGAGTGGCTACAATAGCTGAGGAAATGTCGCGAATAGTCAGAGGGGCGTTGCAGACGGAAGTCAGGGCGTATAGGTCCTCCTCAGCAGGCAACTGATGGTATATCCAAGGAATGGCCTTGTATATAACGTGGTGGAAATCCTGATGGCGCAAGTAGTCGTTCATAGTCGTGAATACATCGAGCACGCCCTTGGCTGAGCATTGTCGGCTCATGACCAGTCCACCATACGTCAACCCACCATGAGTAATGAGCACACCATCCTTTTCGTTAGCAGGCAGTAAGGCATAAAGTCGACAATCACGATAGACCATCAACGAGTGGTCGCGGAAACGGTCGGCATGATAGTCCATGAACCGTCGGTCGAAAAGGAACGTTCCGTTCTTCGACTGTGCCACGAACTGATTCCATTCGTTAGCCTTTGCTGCCGAGTATCTAACTATTTCGAACATCCAACGTATTTCAGAAACTCGTCGTAGTCATAGATATAATCGTCCTCATCGTAATGCTCGGAAGCCAATACTAAGCAGACGGCACCCGACGAGAAATCGTCGAGTGTACGCCAGGTGTTTGTATCGATGAGCAATCCCTGCCAAGGATGGTTCAGCAGCACGGTCTGTTTCTCGTGTCCGTTATCGAGCGTGACATGAAACGAACCACTGAGAGCTATCACGAACTGCTTGAGCCACTTGTGGGCATGACCACCACGGCTCTCGCCACCAGGAACATCATAAACCCAGTAAGCGCGCTTAATGTCGAAAGGCACCATCGTCTGAGCCTCAGCAAATGTCAGATTGCCACGAGGATCAGTAATCTTTGGCAGGTCTATTATCTGAATATCCATTACCTTAATTTATCATACGGGTCAGTACCCAGCACAGTCTTTGCCAGACGCTTGGCCTTGTCACGCAAAGCATTGACATCATCGCCCACCTCACCATAGCAGAGCACAACGCCCATGCGACGACCCTTATGAGCTTCGGGTTTGCCAAAGATGCGGATGCGCGTGCGGTCTTCCTTCAGAGCATCGACGAAGTTGTAGTCGAGCAGCGAACGGTCAACGGGTGTCGAAGCCTCCTTGGGAGAGAGGATGACAGCCGAAGCACCAGCATGCTCCAAGTGAATACCAGCAATGGGCAGACCCATGACGGCACGGAAATGCAGTTCGAACTCACTCAGATTGGTGGTATGACCCAGCGTCACCATACCTGTATCGTGCGGACGAGGAGAGAGTTCTGAGAAGATGACTTCACCCTGCTTCGTCAAGAAGAACTCGACGCCCCAGATGCCAGCACCCGTCAAGGCTTTCGTCACCTTGTCGGCCATAAATTGAGCCTGTTTCAGAGCCTCGTCAGAAATCTTATAGGGTTGCCACGATTCACGATAGTCGCCCGACTTCTGAACGTGTCCGATGGGCGGGCAGAACAGCGTAGGCCATCCGTGCTGCTGGGTAACGGTGAGCAGCGTGAACTCAGAATCGAAGTCAATAAACTCCTCGATAATCACCTCCTTCACGTCACCACGCGAACCCTCCATAGCCTCCTTGAAAGCCGTTTCCAGCTCTGAGTCATTATGCACGTAGCTCTGGCCATGACCAGAGGAAGACATCAAGGGCTTTACCACGCAGGGGAATCCGATTTCGTCAGCAGCAGCCTTGAACTCCTCGAAGGTCTTGGCATAGAAATACTTCGCCGTTCTTAGGCCGAGTTCCTTGGCAGCGAGGTCGCGAATGGCACGACGATTCATGGTGTAGTTGACGGCACGGGCACTTGGTACCACCTGAATGTCCTGCTCCTCAAACTTAAACAGGCGTTCCGTACGGATGGCCTCAATCTCAGGAACGATGATATCAGGCTGGTGCTTGTTAACCACAGCCTCAAGAGCGTCGCCATCGAGCATCGAAAACACCTCGCGCTCATCAGCCACCTGCATGGCTGGCGCATTGTCGTAACGGTCACAGGCAATCACATACTGACCTGCACGCATAGCGGCAATCACGAACTCCTTGCCCAGTTCACCTGAGCCTAACAGCAATATCTTTTTCATCTGTTCTTATACATATTATCGTAATACTTCTGATAGTCTCCCGAGGTCACATTGTCGAGCCACTCCTGATTGTCGAGATACCAACGGACGGTCTTCTCAATACCCTCCTCGAACTGGAGACTTGGCTCCCAACCAAGTTCCTTCTGCAACTTGGTAGAGTCGATAGCGTAGCGCAGGTCATGACCTGCACGGTCTGTAACGAAGGTAATGAGGTCCATATCCTCGCCTTCCTTACGACCCAGCAGACGGTCGACGGTCTTGATGACCACCTTGATGATGTCGATGTTCTTCCACTCGTTGAAACCACCAATGTTGTATGTCTCGGCAATCATACCCTGATGGAAAATCAGGTCGATGGCACGGGCATGGTCCTCAACGAACAACCAGTCGCGCACATTCTCACCCTTGCCATAGACGGGCAACGGCTTACGATGACGGATATTGTTGATGAACAGCGGAATCAGCTTCTCAGGGAACTGATAGGGGCCGTAGTTGTTCGAGCAATTCGTCACAATGACGGGCATGCCGTACGTATCATGATAGGCACGGACAAAGTGGTCGCTGCTGGCCTTTGCTGCTGAGTACGGAGAGTGCGGATTGTACTTCGTGGTCTCCAAGAAGAACTTATCGCCGTATGCCAAGTGATGCTCAGCAGAAGATGCCGTTGTGGTGAACGGAGGCTCGATGCCCTCAGGATGCGTCAACTCCAAAGCGCCATACACCTCATCCGTTGAGATATGATAGAAACGCTTGCCCTCATAGCGCTCAGGCAGCGACTCCCAATACAATTTTGCTGCCTGCAACAGCGACAGCGTACCCATCACGTTGGTCTTGGCAAACGTAAACGGGTCCTTGATGCTGCGGTCTACGTGGCTCTCTGCTGCCAAGTGGATGATACCATCCACCTTCTTGTCCTGCATCAGCTTGTAGAAAGCGTCAAAGTCGCAGATATCCATCTTCACAAACTCGTAGTTGGGCTTGTTCTCGATGTCCTTCAGATTAGCAAGGTTGCCGGCATACGTCAGTTTATCCAGATTAATAATGTGGTAATCAGGATACTTGTTCACAAACAGGCGCACCACGTGACTTCCAATAAAGCCTGCGCCACCAGTAATTACAATTGTACGTTTCATATAGCTATATTTTAATGTTTTCCTAATGTTATAACTTCACAATCGCCGAATTTATTGCCCTCGATGGTCAATCTTATCAGCGTACGTTCTTTGTGCCAACCTTGTAAACCAGCGGCACCAGGATTGATGTGCAACATATTCAGCGTCTTGTCGAACTGCACCTTCAGGATATGCGAGTGACCAGCCACGAACAACTGTGGCGGATTGGCATAGAGCAACCCTCGGACGGAGTAGTCGTAGTTGCCTGGATAGCCACCAATGTGTTTGATAAGCACATCGACATCCTCAATCTTAAAACGGTTCAGTTCGCGATACATCAGTCGCAGGTCACCTCCGTCACAGTTGCCGCAGACAGCACGGAACGGACGGAAAGCAGCCAGTTTCTCGGCCACTTCCACACTACCGATATCGCCTGCATGCCATATCTCGTCGCAGGGTTCGAAGTAGTGCAAGTATTTCTCGTCCCAAAAGGCGTGAGTATCGCTGATGATGCCTATCTTCTTCATAGTCCAAAGCGTTTACGGATATAGTCTGCTATCAGTTTCTCTGTAGCTTGCAGTCCAAGAATTGAGGCATCAATGCACAAATCGTACGACTCTGCAGAACCCCATGTCTTGCCTGTATAATAGTTATAGAACGATGCACGAGTGGCTTCGCGTTGCAAAATAAACTTTCGTGCTGCAGGGTAGTCGATATTCTGCTTAGCCATAATCTGCTTGATGCGAAACTCCAACGAGGCAGAAATGAACACATTCACTACATCCTTGCGTTCACGCAACACATAGTCGGCACAGCGTCCAACAAACACACACGAGCCCTCATCAGCAGCCTTCATGATAGCGTCACTCTGGAATTTGAACAACGACTCTTGCGAGAAGTTATTGGCGTAAAGACTACTGTCGTGTACAGGCGTAGCACGCAAGTTAAACAACGAGCGGAAGATACCTCGACGTTCATCGTTCTGCTCAAAGAACTTCTCAGAAAAGCCACTCTCCTTCGCAGCGAGATTCAGCAATTCGCGGTCGTAGTACTTGGCGTTGAAGTCAAGGGCCAACATACGGGCTATGTCATGTCCGCCACTGCCGACCTGACGTCCTACACAAATGATGATATTCTTATTCTCGTTCATTTCACTTTTCACTTTTAACTTTTCACTTTTAACTTCTTCATGTACCACCACAGCATAGGTATGGTCATAGCAAACGAGCCGAAGTCACTCGCTGGCATCGAATACCATACACCATCCAGATCCCACAGCATTGGGAATACAAATGCCATGGGCAACAGCAGAAACAGTTGGCGAGACAACGACAGGAATATCGATACCTTTACCTTGCCAATACTCTGGAAGAAATGGGTAATGGTAGCCTGCGAGCCAACCACGAAGAATACCAACATATCGAGTTTGATACCCTTTGCTGACAAATCCAGTAATGTGGAATCCGTCGTAAAAATACGCGCAATCTCTCTGGGAAAGAGCATTGACAACACCCAGCCAACCAACAGAATCGCAGTAGCACATCCGATAGCCATAAACAGGCATCGGAACATGCGGTCGTATTTCTCGGCACCATAGTTATAGCCCACAATAGGCTGCATACCTTGACAAACACCCATCACAAACATAAAGAACATCATGACCACTGAGTTGGCTATTGAGTAGGCACCCACAGCCATATCGCCTCCATAGCGAACAAACTGGTTGTTCATGACAATAACGATAACGCATGACGTAGCATTCATCAGGAATGGCGAAATGCCAATCGCAACAATGTTCTTGACCAAGTCGGCTTTCAGTTTATAGATACCACGTTTGAAGTGCAGCAGTTCGTTCTTGTTCGAGAACAAATGCAGTTGCCAACACATAGCCAGCGTCTGCGAGGTAACTGTAGCCAGAGCGGCTCCACGGATACCCCAACGGAACCACCATACGAACATGAGCACCAGCACGATGTTCATGGCCACCGTAAACAGTACCGAATACATCGCATGCTTAGGCTTTCCAGCAGCTCGCAATACCGCATTCATACCAAAGTACATGTGCGTCACCACATTACCCAGTAAGATGACAATCATAAACTCGCGGGCGTATGGCAGGGTGATATCACTGGCTCCAAAGAATCGCAGAATAGGATCAAGGAACAGCAGACTGATCAGCATAAACAAGGAACCTATTATCAGGTTCAGCGTTACAGTATTACCAAGCAGATTCTGCGCTACCTTATAGTCTTTCTGCCCCAGTTTCACGCTAATACAAGCTGAAGAGCCCACACCTACGGCAGCTCCAAAGGCGGCACTCAAGTTCATAAAGGGGAATGTGATGCCCAAGCCCGCAATAGCCTCAGGGCCCACAATCTGACCGATCATGGCACGGTCGATGATATTATAGAGACTGGAGGCCGTCATAGCCACAATAGCAGGCAATGCATACTGCCAGAGCAGTTGTCCTACCGGCTTTGTCCCCAGTTCTAAAGCTTTTTGTTTGTTGTCCATAAATATAAATAATGTGCAAAGGTACGGTTTATTATGCGAACTGCCAAATCTTTTAAAGTTAATTTGGTAGTTTCAAGATTATTTCCTAACTTTGCCCACTCAAATAACAATGCAAACATCAAATGCTACGAATACTGACCACCTTATTGCTAACCCTGTTAGCCTTCAGTCTGCAAGCTGCACAACAGCAGGACGGCACGAAACGTGTGCGATACAAGGACGGCCCAGCCTATATCTACCGTGTCAGTCTGACCGACAAGGCTGGTACACCATACTCATTCGATCACCCCACCCGATTCCTGTCACGACGTGCTGTTGAGCGACGCAAACGCCAAGGACTTGCCATCGACTCCACAGACCTTCCTGTCTCGTCGCATTATATCCGTCTGATTAAGAAGGAAGGCGTAGCCATTGTAGGCCAAAGCCGTTGGCAGAACACTGTGCTGGTCCGTCTGAAAGATAGTGCTATAGTTAATGACATCCGACAATTACCTTGTGTCAAAGCCTGTAAGTTGGTGTGGCTCTCGCCCGACTCCATCACTCCTGACAAGCGCATTAGTTATCAGAGTCATTTTGAGGCATACGACAGCATTCCCAACGAGATTTACGGTACTGCTGCCGACCAGATATACAATCTGAAAGGCGACCAGCTGCACAAAGCAGGGTTCTTAGGCAAAGGCATGGTGATTGCCATTATCGACGGCGGTTTCAAGAATGCCGACCGTATTCCTGAACTGCAAAAGATAAATATTCTTGGCTGGCACGATTTTGTCAAGCCTAACGACCCACAGCTGTTCTCAGAAACCGATCATGGCACCAAGGTGCTTTCCATCATGGGCACATACCATCCATACTTATTCATTGGTACAGCACCTAAAGCATCGTATTGGCTGCTGCGCAGTGAAGATCAGGAGACGGAGCAGGAAGTGGAAGAAGACTATTGGACCATGGCCGCTGAGTTTGCCGACAGCGTCGGATGTGATGTCATCAATTCATCATTGGGCTATAACGAATACGACCACAAATGGATGTCATACCAGCAGTGGCAATTGGACGGCAAGACGGCCTTCATCAGTCGCTCAGCCGCTATGTTAGCCCAAAAAGGCATCGTGCTTTGCAACTCCGCAGGCAACTCAGGTATGGGACCTTGGAAGAAGATTGGTGTACCTGCCGATGCCGACCACATTCTGACTGTTGGTGCCATCTCCGACATCGAGACACAGCGCATTGCTGCCTTCAGCAGTGTGGGACCCACACAGGATGGTCGTGTCAAGCCTGATGTGGTGGCTATCGGTGCACCTGCTCGTGTCATCAGCGGACGAGGTATGATTACCAGCAGTATGGGTACCTCGTTCTCATCGCCCGTGGTTTGTGGACTGGTAGCCTGTCTGTGGCAGGCCATGCACGACAAGACGGCATTGGAAATCATGGACATCATCCGTCGTACTGGCAACAACTATCAGCATCCAGACAACATCTACGGCTATGGTGTGCCAAATTTCTGGCAAGCGTTTTTGAATGGAACGATAAAAGATGAAAAATGAAAGATATACACTGCGCCAACTGAACCTGTTGGTACGCGAAGCCATCGAGGATGCTCTGCCCGACGAATATTGGGTGGAAGCGGAACTGTCGGAATGTCGTGAAAACAGCGGACACTGCTATATGGAACTCATCGAGAAAGATGAACGCAGCAATACACCTGTGGCACGTGCCTTAGCCAAATGCTGGCGACAGACGTGGCAGATGGCGAAGCCTTACTTCGAGCGTACCACAGGCCAGCCTCTTCGCGCCGGCATGAAGGTACTGCTGCAGGTCTATGCCCAGTTTCACGAAACCTACGGATTCTCATGGATTGTCTCTGACATCGACCCCACCTATACCCTTGGCGATATGGCCCGCAAGCGTCAGGAGATTATCCGCCAACTGAAAGAGGAAGGCGTCTTCGACCTGCAGCGTGAACTCCGCATCCCAACCTTTGCCCAGCGTATTGCCGTCATCTCTGCACAGAACGCAGCAGGCTATGGTGACTTCTGCCGTCAGTTAGAGGACAACGACTACGGTTTCCGTTTCGACGTCCAGCTATTCCCTGCCATCATGCAGGGCGAACAGGTGGAACAGAGTGTCATCAGTGCCCTGAACCAGATATATAATCTCCACTCTCCACTAAACTTCGACTGCGTCGTCATCATCCGTGGCGGTGGTGCCACTGCTGACCTCAGTGGTTTCGACACGTTGGCATTAGCAGAGAATGTGGCTCAATTCCCCTTGCCGGTGATTACTGGCATCGGCCACGATCGTGATGAGTCGATTCTCGACATGGTTGCAAATACGCGCGTAAAAACACCCACCGCTGCTGCTGCCCTGCTGATAGATAACCTGCTACGCGTACTGGAACGACTCGACGATGCCAGCCAGCGCATCTCCTATGCCGTCAACCAGCGAATCAGCAATCAGAAGACGAAAATCGCCACGATGACAACTCTCATCCCTACCCTCGCCTTACGTGTGGTAAGCGACCAGCGACATCGTATAGAACTGTTGGAGAATCGTCTGCCCGTAGCCATCGAACGACGACTGACTAATCAGAAGCATCTGCTGGAAAGCCTAAGCATCAAACTCCAGGGCTTTGACCCACAACTGCTATTGAGTCGAGGCTACAGTATTACCCTCAAAGATGGCAAGGCCGTACGCGACCCACAACAGTTAAAACCTGGCGACGAAATTGAGACGCGCTTGGAAAAGGGAACCATTCACTCTGTAGTGAAGAGTGAATAGTGAATAGTGAATTAAAAATAGTGAATTAAAAATAGGAATGATGGAAGAGAACATTAAATACGAAGAGGCTCTGGCCCAATTGGAAACCATTGTCCGCAAGATGGAACAGAACGAGTACGACATTGACGAACTCGCTGCACAGCTAAAGACTGCACAGCGACTTATCAAGTTCTGCAAGGACAAACTGACCAAGACAGAAGAAGAACTCAAAAGTTTAGAGAGTGATAATTGAATCCCCAATTATCAATTGTCCATTATCCATTATCAATTGTCCATTATCAAAGGCTTGGCTTCACAGGCTGTATCGTACCATCGGCGTTGAATGTCAACGGGTCGATACAAACCTCACGATTGTAGCCTGCACTCCAGTCGAGCTTAGCACCGCGTGGACGCTGGAAGCGGTGGTAGACGATATACCACTCATCCGTACCAGGCTTCTGAAGGATGGCATGATGCCCCGTTCCGAAGATTTGTTTGTCATCGTCACGTTGCAGGACGAGGGTCTTTTCAGCGGCTGTCACTGGCTGTCCGTTACGCACCAGTTCCGTAGGCGAATCGCTGATGGCATAGCGGATGCGATAATTTTTCGAACGAGTATCGTTCTCCGACCACGTGAAATAGTATTTGCCATCGCGATAGAACACGTAA
>Ga0256407_10005132_pt1 | contig 21280 bp, 10 predicted proteins | sample RumenRJG_04DNA_FD_193489 | JGI IMG/M metagenome (GOLD analysis project Ga0256407, IMG submission 193489) | Bovine rumen microbial communities from Lethbridge, Alberta, Canada - RJG_04 | ecosystem: Host-associated > Mammals > Digestive system > Stomach > Rumen | place: Canada: Alberta... | reverse complement strand
AAGAGTAAAAGACAACAAGAAAAAAGAATACAACGATCATTTAAAACCTTACAACAATGAAGAAGTTAGTTTTTGCAACCATGATGTGCATAGCTTCAATGAGCACCAATGCACAAGTTCTCACCTCAGAAACCGTTAACAACGCCTACGAGAAAGTGTCAAATAAACCGAACGGCAAGTTCTTCTACAATGCCGAGAAGTCTGGTAACAATATCACCGCCATGTTTATCTACAAGCTAAGCAGCAACAATGGCGTGGAGACCCTGAAGCCTCACATGAAGTATGAGTACACCTATGCCGCCAACGGCACGCTGACCAGCAAGATAGGTTATCACTGGGACGAAGTCCGTTACGAATGGGAATGTTCCGACCGCTACGACTACGCACTTGTCGATGGGGAATACCGTACTGAGTACAGCCGTTACAACAACACGACCAACACCTTCGACGAGCCCACGGAAAAAATGGTCTACTCACTGATGCCTGGCGACAGCGTCAACAACGTGAGCCGCTACCATCGCGACAGCTCATCCAATTCCTACCAGTTGGACAGCGAGATAAAAATCATCGAGCATCCTGTTCTCTTCGCCATGAAATAGTCTCTAAGCTTCACAAAGAGCCGATATCCCCACAATGTCGGCTCTTTCTTTTTTTATACCACTTACAATACAAAAATGTGCAAAAGAGGATGCCAGGAGGTTAAATTACCATAATTCCCGCAGACTTTTGGTGGTTTTACGCATCACATCCGTAATTTTGCACCTGATTTTATTCATTAACTAACTGATGTGATTATGAAGAAAGTAATTTTGTTTGCAGCTGCGTCTGCAATACTGTTGAGCAGCTGTGCCAGCAAAAAGGAACTACAGAGCTGTAGAGACGAGAACAAGTCGCTGACATCCAACCTCCTGACCACCAAGGAAGACTTGGCTGGCAAGAACGCCCGCATCACCTCTCTTGAGGAACAGATGCGCGGTATGCAACAGGCACTGAAAGCATCCGAGGAGAAATACTCAAAGCTACAGGAATCACTGGACAAGAGTCTGAGCAATGCCTCACAGAACAATGTGTCGATAGAGAAACTGGTAGACCAGATCAATGAGTCCAACCAGTATATCCGTCACCTGGTGGAAGTGAAGTCGAAGAGCGACTCTCTGAACATGGTGCTCACCAACAACCTCACCCGATCGCTCTCGAAGGAAGAGCTGAAGGAGGTCGACGTGCAGGTGCTGAAGGGTGTTGTCTATATCTCATTGGCCGACAATATGCTTTACAAGAGTGGCTCTTACGAGATTAACGACCGTGCCGCCGAGACCCTTTCTAAGATTGCCAAGATTATCAAGGACTACAAGGACTACGATGTGCTGATCGAGGGTAACACTGATAATGTGCCCATCTCTCGTGAAAACATTCGCAACAACTGGGACCTTTCTTGTCTGCGTGCATCAAGTGTTGTTCAGGCTTTGCAGAATAAGTATGGCGTTGATCCCAAGCGTCTCACAGCCGGTGGCCGTGGTGAGTACAATCCTCTCCAGAGCAACGACACTGAGGTGGGCAAGCAGCGTAACCGCCGCACCCAAATCATCATCACTCCGAAACTCGATGAGTTCATGGAGTTGATTGGTGAAGCACCTGAAGCAAAGTAAAACTACTTTTTTTTAAATAACAACGGATTTCTTGCGTCCTGATGGAAACAAGAAATCCGTTGTTTTTTTCAAGCAGAATATGGACACCTAGTGACGATAAAATGATAATTTGGGACGATTGGGAATGTCTGTGTATGCTGTTTACGAAATTATCTATGCTGTTTAGAATTTTATCGATGCAACTTATCATTCTATCGATGCAACTTATTATCCTATCGATGCAACTTACGGGGAAAAGTGTGCTGAAGGAATTGGCTCTTTTTCGTCATGTGGGAAAGATGAGTTGTTGAAGGATGTCTGGATGTCTTTTGGGGGGAACTTGGCACCTCCCCCCTCATATCTATGGCACCTTAGAAGGGGGCTACTCCATAGATACTCATTTTCATCCCAATTCTTATTTTTTTTCGTTACCTAACAGATTTTGTGAAAATTCGAACATCATTTCTATTCGAATCATCGCTAACTTTGCACCAAAAAAGCGAAATAACGAATATCTATGGATGTCTTATCACTCATACCACGTCACGGAAAGGACACTCTGCGCATCGGTGACAGCAACGAACTGGTGGTCATGGAAAACTTCGGCTCACTGCCGAAAGGCAAACTCGTTCTGGAAAACCACGGGCTTGTTGTCTTTTGCACCGAGGGCATGGCACAGTTCGACTATGACGGGCGCACCATACAGTTGCACAAGAACGACCTCTTCCTCTACATGGCTCACAGTATATCGGGGAACTTCATGGCATCAGTCGATTTCAACTGCCGCCAACTGTGGTTCTCGCAAAGCGAGATGTGGGACATCAACATCCACAGCAACACGGGGCTACCGGATCTCGTGTTCCTGAAGAACAACCCCAAGGTCTCGCTCAACGAGGCTCAGGCCGACTTGCTCGACAGCCACTTCCATTTATTATGCCGCATGATGCGCGACAACGATGTGCCGCTCTATGTTGACATCGTGCGCTCACTCGCAGGCACCCTCATGCTGAAGATGCTCTCACTGCTGCGTGGCAACAACAATCTCAGTGCAGCAATCTCCGAAGACAAATCCTCGCTCCATGGCAAGCAGCTGGCCGACCGCTTCATTCAACTTGTAGAACAGAGCGACGGACGCATTCGGCGCGTGGATGAATTTGCCCGCGTGCTCAATGTCACGCCCAAATACCTCTCGCACATACTCATGGAGGCCATCAGCCGAAAGCCAAGTGAAATGATCTCCTTCTACACCATCAACGCCATCGAGCGCCGACTGCGCTTCACCGCCATGACGATGCAGCAGATTGCCGACGACCTCGATTTCGCAAACCCTTCTTTCTTCGGCACATACTACAAGCAGCATACCGGCATGACACCCGTGGAATACCGCAAAAAATATCAGAGAGGAGAAGAATGAACCTAGTAATATGTTAAACCATTTTTATTCACAAATACAAAACAACTATGATTAAAAAACAATTTCTTTTATTTGTGGCGGCGCTGACGATTGCAGTGCTGATGCCAACCGTGGCGAAAGCCCAAACCGTGGTAACCGTTGACATTGAAGAGGGCAAGGAGTGGCATGTTGGTGATTGCTGGGCTCGCTATAGCCAGGGGGTCTTATACATCGCAGCATACCCTAATACTAATCTTGATAACCCAAACATTCTTCATCCAATGCCCGACTTCTCCTCTTTCGGTGCTGCGCCATGGCATAGCTATCATCGGTATATTAAAGAGGTGGTAGTCCGCGAAGGTGTGACGGCTATTGGCAACTATGCTTTCACGGCTTTGTCCATGACCAAGATTACGCTGCCGTCAACATTGAAACGCATTGGAGACTGTGCCTTTCAGGCTTCGCATATTTCATCGGTCACACTGCCTGACGGCCTGACCACCATCGGTGAGAATGCCTTCGATGCCTGCATGTTCATGTCGTCGCTCACGGTGCCTGCTTCGGTCACCAATATTGGCAGCCAGTGCTTCCGCTTTTGCAGCATCAATGAGCTTTACCTGAGTTCCGACCCCGCAACGCTGACGCTGGGCGACAACCTCGGCGAGAAGATTTACTGTATTGTGCCTATGCTCTACTACAATGGCTACGTCAGCAAGTTCACCAATCAGGATGAAAAATTCTGGTTTTCCTCAAGGCCTATTAACTGTGGCGGCAATTGCTGGGCAACCATGTATGGCAGTGAGCTGGTGATTAACGGTACTGGCGCCATGCCCGACTTTGCCTCGGCCGAGGAGACAACCTGGCACCCCCTTGCCGACCAGTTCACAAGCATCAAGATAGATGGCAACATCACACATATAGGCAACAACGCTTTTGCGGAATGCGTGAATGTCAGCTCACTCACTCTCGACACTTACGGCTATTTAGAGAGTATAGGTGATAACGCCTTCGAGGGCATGACGCAGCTCACCTCACTCAACCTGCCTTTCTCCCTGACCACCATCGGCAACAGCGCTTTCAAGGATTGCAGCGGACTGACCACCATCACGATGCGCAATAGGGTGGCCTCCATCGGGCAGAATGCTTTCCAAGGCTGCACCTCCGTTAATGATGTGTTCATCAGGTCCAATCCAGAAGGCCTCACCTGGAATGGCAGCAACGACTTCAAGAGCGGCGGAGCCACCAACTGCTACGTGCCAAGCAACTATCTCGACACCTACAACAGCAGCCTTGGCTCACAGGTGAACGTCACCTTCCAGTCCTATGCCCCCAGCTGGAACTGCGGCATGGATGGCGACAACTGCGTGGCCACACTCGACAACGGCGTGATGACCGTGGAGGGAACCGGTGCCATGGCCGATTACAGTGAATCTGCCCCTTGGAACGAGTACTTGTCCGACATAACGTCCATAGTCATTGCCGAGGGCGTGACATACGTGGGCAGAAATGCCTTCAGCTGGGCTGCAAATGTGGAGTCAATTTCTCTGCCCTCGACCCTGACCTCCATCAGGGACTATGCTTTCGCTGGCTGCAAGATCACCAGCCTCGTTATTCCCGAGGGAGTTACCTCCATTAGTAACGGCACGTTCCAGAATTGTGGGCAGCTCACCACTGTGACGTTGCCTTCAACCCTTACGACTGAGGGCGGTGCCTTCTCCTGGTGCAGTGCTGTCACCGATATTTATCTCTATGCCGACCCCTCTGCATTGAGGTGGGGTGAGAACAGCTCTGGCCTTAAGGAAAACAAGGGGACATTCATCCATGTCTTACCCGAATATCTGGAAGCCTACCAAAACAAACTCGACGTGAATGAAAATGCCATCAACGCCACCTTCGTTGGCGACCTTGCTCCTCTGCCTGATCCCACCAGCAAGTTGACCAATATTCCAAGCGGATGGACCGTCGCTGCCAACGGTAGCCCCGTAGCCGTCACCAATGGCGAGGCCGATGTAGTGGTGGGTGCCAGCGTGGTGCTCACGCCAACCGAGGCTGACAAGATCGAAATAAAGCTCAACTCGACAGAAAGCACCTCCACCTGGGACGCCAGCTATCTTTCGGCCTTGGAAGTGGAGAAGGGTTGGAACGGACATGAGACAGCCGTCAAGGATGATGTCACCATCCGTTGCACTTCGGGCTATCTGTACCAAGGCGGCTTCAAGGGCACCTCAATCTTCACGCCTGCTACGGGCATCTTCACCGGCATGCAAATCCACTACACCAGTTATGAAGGTTCAGAGCTACAGATTGACGGCATGACTGTCAATGCCCAGGCACAGACCATCACATGGAGCGGTGCCGCCGTCAGCCTCACCCTCTCGGTTCCCGAGAAACTGACGATAGACAATATCGAGTTCACGCTGTTCGACGGTTACGAGCAAAATGCCGACGGCACTTGGTCGTTTATGATGCCCAAGAGCACGAAGGAAATCAATCTCACCTACAAAACGGATAACGGTATTCTCTTCTTAGTGAATGAAGCCAATGCCACCCTCGGCCTCGACTTCGCAGCTCCAGAGCTTTTCACAGCTGGCGCCTTCGACATCACTTATAGCAGCAGCGCCCCCACAGTGGCCACCATCGATGCCACCACTGGCGCTCTGACCCTGCTCCAGGCAGGCACTACCGTCATCACTGCCACCTTCGCCGGCAACGACGACTATGTGCCCGCCACAGCCTCCTATACACTCCATGTGAATGAGCCATGCGTCCTCACCATCGATAACGCCGACCCCACAAGGGGAACACTCAGCGTAGAGACCAGCAGCAATGTGAAGGCTTCGGATACAGAGGGGGCTTATACTGTCGAAACAGGAGCATTGGTAACGCTTGTGGCAACGCCCGCCGAGGGCTACTCGACGAAGGGTGTCAATGCCCGTGTTTATACCTCTTGGGGAACAGCAGGGGCACCGCGCAGAACGCCCAGACTTCTCGACGAAATAACTCTCACACCACAAGAGGGCGACAAATGGACCTTCACCATGCCAGAGTATAATGTCTATGCTACTGCCACCTTCGCCAAGATTCTTCAGGATGCTTGGATTCAGGCCATCGACGACCAGGCCTACGCAGAGGGCGAAGCCATCGAGCCTGCTGTGGTATTGAAGGACGGTAGCACGACACTTGTAGAGGGCACCGACTACACCGTGACCTACACCAACAACACCGAAAAGGGCACAGCCACTGTGACCGTGAATGCTGTCGAAGGCTCTGACTATAGTGGCTCGGCTCAGGCTACCTTTACCATTCTTAAATACATCACTCCGACCATCGTCGTTGGCGAGGCCGGTCCTGGAGGCGTGCCCGAGGTGGTAGTGAAAGACGGCAACGATGTGTTGGAGGAAGGTACCGACTACACGCTTTATTATACGGATACCAATGACAACACAGTCACCATCGAACAGATGGAAGAACAGCAGGGCGAATTTATCGCAGTGGTCACCTTGCAGGGCTTCTACAGAGGTACGGCCACACAGAGCTTCATCGTGAAAGCCACAGTCGTCACAACACTCGCCATGCCAGCAGGCCAATACGCCACTTTCTACAGCGACCAAGGCCTCAACCTGGCAGAAGAGACTGCTGAAGGCGTTATGCTCTGCACCGTCAGCAACATCACCAACAAGCAGGTCACGCTGAAGACTCTGACATCGGCTGCAGCAGAGACTCCGCTCATTATTTACAACGGTACCGACTCAGAGCAAACAGTGACGCTGAAGGTGAACGAGGAGGCCGAGACCGTAGACTACGCACCTGAGTTCAAGGGTACGCTTGTTGAAAGGGCTATGCCAAGCAGCGGCAACGGCACCGACTACTACCTGCTCTCTGGTGGCAAGGACTTTGTATGGGTATACGGCGAAGGCGTCATTGGTGCTAACAAATGCTGGATTGAGATTAGCAGCAACGTCACCGCTGGCGCACGCACACTGGCCATCGGCTTTGACGATGATGTGACAACGGGGATTAAGCCCATTGACAATACACTATTGGCAAATGATAATTGGTTCAACCTGAGCGGTTGCCACATTAAGAAACCCACTAAGAAGGGAATTTACGTGCAGAACGGTACAAAAGTCGTTGTGAAGTGACATTTCAGCGGGCAAAGATGCCATGACAACGCATCTTCGCCCGCTACTCTTGAAGGAGCATTTCGGCATGATTCCCTGGAATACCGCCTGAAAAACCAACGTGAACAAGTATAACACATATCTTTTTTTTATTAACACTAAATTAGTTAGTTATGGAAACAAATCTTTCTACTTCTTTGCCCCGGCGGCTATCGTTATGGCCGCAGGGGCGCAGCGGCTCCACCAGCGGGGGCTTCGTAAGATGGTTACTTCTTCTGGCACTGCTCGTGACGGCGGTGACAGGGGTGAAGGCCGACGGTTATGTCACCGACGTGATGGTCTTTGGTGTATCCAGCAATGGCAGCACCTCCGTGGTTAGTTACACGGCAATGGGGTGGCAATTGCTTAATAGAGACCTGAACGAGGATGCTGGTGGCTGGGATGTTTACATGCTCTACAAAACGAGTACGACGGCCAATCCTGGGACAGGTTACATCACTGACCTTTTAGTCTCTACCCAAAATTTGGCATCATTCGACTATGAGGGCAGGCATTATGTTCAGGCTGACAAGAACTCTGGTTTCGACGGTGACCTGAACCACTCTGCTGGCGGGCCCTACATTTATTTGTATTACACACGCGACCGTGCTAACCTAAGTGCTTCTGGCGGCATGAAACGTGTGATTACTGGTTTCAGCACGTCAAGCAGCAAGCACAGCTATTCTATACAATGGTACAATAGCAGTTATAAAGGTAGTTCTTTGACTGGCGCAGCTGAAATGAACGAGAGTGCTGGTGGTGATGACATCTACATCCACATGGCCTTCACCGAACAGACCCTGTCGATGAACACCCATCCCACTTTCAGCAACAACCTCATCTATACTGGTTCGGCGCTGGACCTGCTGGATCATGAGCCAGAAGGCAACTACGGCACGATGAAGTATAGCGTAGATGGTGGCGCGTGGACTACGAACCCCACGGCAACCACCGTGGGCAGCCACACCGTGAAATACAAACTCGAAGCCGACTTTGCCAACGGCACATCGGTCTATGATTACGACGGTACCGTGGATATCTTCCCTGTGATGCAGGCTAGCAACCTGCAGGCAGTGTTCAGCCAGACGGGTAAGAATGTTGTGCTGAACTGGAGTGTGGGCGATATTCCCAGCAACTACTCCGATTATAAGTGGGTCGTCTATCGCGATGATGACAACATTGTCACGCTCAATCCCGGTGTGACCACTTATACCGACACCCAGTTTGAGAATGAGAAGGAAATAACCTACAGCGTCTATTACATACCCAGACCTCGTGGGTTAGACTCCAAATATGATGACGCCAAGAGCACAGCGACGGTGAACACCACACGCACCGTGCCAGTGAACAACCTGCAGGCTGTGAGCGATTCAGTCAAAGTGGTATTGACGTGGACATCGGTGGCGTTCCCCGCCTCGGTTAACATGAACAACAAGTTCGACATCTACCTCGTCAAGAAGAATTCCAACGGTAGTGTCACCGAGGAGAAGGTGCAAACCATCATACCCGCCGAAGGGCAGACCTCGTTCACATGGGAACACCGCGACAACGACGCTCTCGCTGGACAGGGCCGTCAAGATTACGCTACCTATTCCGAGGAAGACCTCGATGCCTGCACGATGTACACTTATCGCGTCGTTGGTCAAATCGATGACAAGGAGCTGAACAGCGCCACTCAGGCCGACAAAGCTATCGGGGCCGGTACGACCTACGAGAACTTCGTGTGCTCGAAGGGCGACAACCAAGGCTCCGTGCTGCTCACATGGAATGTGAAGCGACTGAAGAATCAGGCAGCCGAGACCTACGTCATCGAGCGCCGCGTGATGACGCAGGATGCCAGTGAGGACAGCTGGCAGAAGCTGACTACACTGGACAGCGACAAGACCTTCATGACATGGGAGGACAAGACACCGCTGCCGGGTGTGTTCTACGAATACCGTGTGACCTGCTACAACAACTGTGATAATGGCAACCGTCCCGGCGTGACGGCCTACGACACAGGCTTTGCCCTGTCGTCGGGTGTCATCAGCGGTCGCATCACCTACGGCACCGGCACCGCCGTAAGCGACGTGAAGGTGACGCTGCGCCAGAACAACGACGACGGCGAGGTGGTCAACCACCTGCGCTCGCTGCAGTTCAGCGGCCCCGGTACCGGCATGCTCTGCACCACCACGACGAAGGAACTGAAGAAGCTCATCGGCGGCGACTTCTCCGTCCAGGCCTACGTGAACCCCAACAACACGCAGATGAACAGCGACGGCACGGCCTACGTGCTCTACGACATCTCCAGTCTCTTCGCCATCGTGCTGAAGTACGATGCCACGCAGCAGGCCTACCAGCTTGGTGCCTACATCAATGGCGCGAACCGCTTCACCGACGTGACCATCCCCGCCAACCAGTGGAGCCACGTGAGCTGCGTCTATAAGAAGTCAGCTCAGACCACCACATTCTACGTCACCACCGATGCCGACCACATCGTCTCCGGCTCCATCACGGGGCAGGCCGTGGCAACCGCTACCAGTGAGACGGGCCTGGCACTGGCTAACAGCGTGACGCTCGACAACGCCAACAACTTCGGCGGCTATCTCGACGAGTTCCGCTTCTTCAAGCGCGCTCTCTCACAGAACGATATTAAGAAGAACTTCAACCACCCCATGGGCGGCACCGAGGCCGACCTGGCCATCTACTACCCGATGGACGAGAATATGGGCGTGCAGAACATTGTCTATGACTTCTCGAAGAGCAACAACGCCAGCAACGGCCACCATGCCAAGGCCCACGTACCGGCAGTGAGCAGCGGCCATGTGCCTACCGAAGAGCAGCTGAGCCTGATGAGCCTGACCGACGGACAGGGCAACTACGTCATCCGTGGCGTACCGTTCAGTGGTGAGGGCACCAACTACACGGTCATCCCCACCTTAGGCATCCACCAGTTCTCGCCTGCCTACCTATCGCGCTATGTCAGCGCCTCGTCGCTGGTTCACAACGGCGTTGATTTCGAGGATGTCTCATCCTTCCCTGTCAGTGGCTACGTGCGCTATGCCGGCACCGACTATCCCGTGGAGGGCTGCAACATCAACATTGATGGCGTGGCAGCAGCCAAGAACGGCGAACTCATCAAGACCAACGCCGACGGAGAGTTCACCGTGAGCGTGCCTATCGGCGATCACTATATCGAAATCGTGCAAAGCGGCCACGTCTTTGCTGCCGCCGGCCGCTATCCTGCCGACCCTAATGAAACAGGGCTGCTGCACACCTTCGACCAGAAAATCACTGGCCTGGAGTTCATTGACGAGACGCTGGTCAACTTTACTGGCCGCGTGGTGGGTGGCAGCATCGAGGGCGAGAAGCCCGTGGGCTTCGGCCTCAGCAAGAACAACATCGGCGTGGTGGAACTCGTCTTGTCGCCACTGAACGAGCTCTACCGCATGAACGTGGTGAAGAAGGTTACGGAGACTACCAGCAGCCTCGACACCAATGATGATGAAGTGACCGTGCCATCGGCTACCACGGCCATAAAAAGTACCTCCTTCCGCGGTGCCACCGCCAACTACTGCAAGAACTTCTACATCTGGACCGACCCCAACACGGGTGAGTTCTCGGCCATGCTGCCCCCGCTACAGTACAATGTGCAGAGCATCAAGGTGAAGAAGGGTGGGCTGGATGTTGGTCCGTCCACTACGATAGACCTTACGAAACCTTCGCGCGTTCTGACCGACTCCGTGAGCACCGAGACTGGTGAACTGCTGAAGTATGAATACAACGTCATGCTGAAGCAGGTCTATCACAGCGAACCGTCGTTCTCCGTCACACAGGAAGGCAGCACCGACGGCCACTTCGGCATCAAGAAATACAAGATAACAGATGCCATCGGCGACATCAACATCAACGACATCTACTCGGTTGACGGCAGCGGCAACATTACATACAAATACGGTGGTCCCGTGTTCGTGAAGGACGACTCCTACACCTTCCAGCTGAGTGGCTACGAGGAATACACCAACAACGACGATGAGACACCAGTCGTCTCGCGTGTTCCTATGTCGGGCATTGTCGTGACCATCAACAACGCCCTGTCAAACTCGCAGAGTGTATATGTGGAGGGTGGCACCGTAGATGGCGAAGACGTAACGCCAGGCCAGGTAGCTGACCTCAAGAGCAACCAGATGGAACTCGACGACGAGGGCAGTGGTATCTACACCTGGACTGCCGGTTTGCCCAACATCTCCGAGCCCTACACCCGCACCATCAGCATGACCTACGACATCGACGGACGTTCCTACCAGTGGAACGGAAGCGGCATGGAAAGCATCATCCTGGGCGACATGCCCACGGGCAACAACTTCGTCACCGCAGGTCCCGACAAGCTGCTTATGATCCTGCGTGATCCTCCCGGCTCGGACTCATCGGCTGAATGGAGTTCAGGAACAACGACGTCCACAACATCCACGGTAGGATACTCCTTCTCTGACGGCTTCCAGCACACACACACCACGAAGTTCGGCTACAATGAAGGCATCATCACCGGTACGCCCGCAGTGGGTACCATCAAGACCGTGGACTCCGACGATGACCTTGCCTACGGTATCTCAATAGAATCGGAGGGCGAAAGCTCCTCTTCGGAGACCACGACAACATCAGTCACCACCACCGTATCCACGAAGGGCATGGGCGATGTTTTCATTGGCAACGCTACCAATATCATCTTTGGCAAGGCACGAATGCTGAACTTCCAGCGCGACGGCAACAGCAACGACGTGAAGCTGGGCGTGAGCAGCATCATGACCACTGGTCTGCGTTTCGGCACGACGTTCAATTACTCTCTTACCTACATTGAGGAAACGCTCTTCCCCAATCTGGAGACCATGCGCAATAACTTCCTCACCACCGTGGAGAGCGACACATACATCGCCAACTATGTGAACAACGGAAAGGATCCCGTCTATCTGACCACGCTCTCTGAGGATGATGAGGACTATGGAAAGAACGGAACCTACACCTTCATCGCTCCGGCGAACATGACACAACCTTTCTATTGCGACTCTGTAAGATGGGTTAACAACCAGATAGATAACTGGACGAAGTATCTTGAACTGAACGAGAAGGAGAAGGTGCTGGCCTACGAGAACCGCAAGGAAGACGCCCAAAACTACTCCTTCGACTCCGGTTCCGACGTGAATTTCTCCATCGAAACAGAAAAGGGTAAGGCAACTTCTTGGTCGAGTACTGTTTCCTACGGCGTGACGCTGAACAACAGCTTTGGATTCGATTTCGAGGGTATCGGTTTCGACGAGGAAACAGAACTCTCTTCCACCAGTGCAGATACAGAGGAAAGCGAGACCGAGGAGACAGAAACAACCTCGTTCAGCTTCACACTCTCAGAGAATGGCGATTACGATGCCATCTCGGTTGATGTCTATGAATACGGCAAGTTCAGCCCCATCTTCCGCACACGTGGCGGTCAGACCAGTGCTCCCTACGAGGGCGAGGTACGCACGAAATACTACGAGCCTGGCGAGCACGTGCTGATGGAGGCTACCATGCAGATTGAGGTACCGGAAATCGATGTGGATGTGCCCGTGGTGAGTGACATCCCCAGCGGCTCGGCTGCCAACTATGTGCTGAAGCTCTCCAACGCCTCGGAGATTGGTGCCGACGTGGCCTATCGCTTAGGCATTCTCGACGAGACCAACCCTAATGGTGCAGAACTGACGATGGACGGCAAGGTGATTCCCGGACTTAACCAGGGCCGTCTCATCAAGGTGCCTGGCAACCAGACGCTGACCAAGGCCCTGCAGCTGCGCCAGACCAACCTCGGCGTGCTCGACTATGAGGGTATGAACGACGAGGGAAAGAAAGACAACCCACTCTATAAGAGAGGCATCGCTGTCGTCTTCGCCAGCGACAGCGAGCCGGAGGAGATTGCCGACACCGTTTACATCACGGCTCACTTCACACCGTCGTCGTCTGCAGTCGATTTGGCTCTTAGCAACAAGATTATGAACACACAGACAGGCACCAACCTGAAACTGACGTTCAATAACTTCGACCGCAACTACAAGAACCTGAAGGCCTTCCGCGTGCAGTACAAGAAGCAGGGCAGTACCGACTGGACATTGCTGCGCGAGTATGTGCTCAGCGAGGACAACCTCACCGAGAACAACGAGCTGCTGCCTGCAACCGGCGCCAACATCGACTATACACTCGACATGAACCAGTTCACCGACGGTGACTACCTGTTCCGCGTGCTCTCCGTGGCCACCTACGGCACCGGCGAGGTGAGCCGCTCCAGCGAGGAGCTGGCACTGACGAAGGACATGCAGCGTCCGCGCCCGCTCGGCCAGCCTGAGCCTGCCGACGGCATCCTAAGCGCCGGCGACGAGCTGAGCGTGACCTTCAACGAGCTGATCCTGAAGGGCGAGCTGACGCAGGACGCCAACTTCAAGGTGACGGGCGTGCTGAACGGCGCAGAGGTGGCCCACGAGACCGCCCTCTCGCTGCAGAGCGCAGAGACCACGGCACAGACCGAGGCCAACATCCTGCTCGGAGGCAAGGACTTCAGCATCGACACATGGGTGAACCTGACTGGCGGCGCAGGTACACTGCTCAGCCACGGCATAGGAACGGCCAAGCTGACCGTGGGCACCGACGCAGAGAATCACCTCGTGGTGAAGATCGGCTCTGAGACCTACACGTCGGGCAACCCCCTTCCTACGGGTAACTGGGCCTTCCTGACCCTGAGCTACAAGAACGAGGACGGCGCAGGCAAGCTGACGGCCACCGTGGCCAAGGATGCTACCGAGACCCCGCTCTTCAACGCCCGAAAAGTGGCCAAGTACGAGGGCAACGGCCCGTTGAGTGTAGGCTGCGGCTCTGCCGGAGCCATGCACGAGCTGCTGCTCTGGGACGAGGCACACGACATGACCACCGCCCTGGCACAGCGCGGCCGCACGAAGAACCCGGCAACGCGCCACCTCATTGGCTACTGGAAGATGGACGAGGGCGAGGGCACGACCATCCGCGACTACTCACGCAACCGCCACATGACCATGGCCGACGAGACCTGGTACATGAACAATGAGAACAAGGCCGTAAGTCTCACTGACGGCAACTTCCTGAGCATCGATGCCGGCGACCTGCCCTCCTTCAGCGAGGACGACTACGCCGTGGAGTTCTGGGTGCGCGGTGACGAACAGACAGGTGCCGCCCAGCTGCTGCAGATGGGCGAAGTTGGCCTGTGGGTGAACACTAACGGTGAGCTGCAACTCACCGGCAAGGGCGCCTACAAACCCGTCGCCGAGCAGACCAGCATCGCTACGTCGAGCGGCAACATCATGGACAACGCATGGCACCACGTGGCCCTGAACGTGCTGCGCCAGGGAGCCGCCGCCGTCTATGTGGACGGTGTGCGCCGCCTCAGCACCAACGCTGCCAATGTGGGTGGCATTGCCACCAACAACCTGTTGCTGGGTACACACCGCAGAATGGTGATGAACGACGAGGAGGGCGTCTATGCCTACGACCGTCCATTCACCGGACAAGTCGATGAGGTGCGCGTGTGGAACGCCACGCTCAATGGCGACAAGCTGCTGTCGAACCGTAAGATGCGCCTCACGGGCACGGAGGACGGCCTCTCGGCCTACTATCCCTTCGAGACCAAGCAACTCGACGAGTACAGTCAGGTGGTGACCACCGCCTCTGCCGAAGACCTCGCCCGCAAGGGTCACACAGCGGTCGCGCTCGGCGGTTCTCCCGCCGAGATAGCCTTCACCGATGACGCTCCCGCCCTGCGCCAGAAGAAGACGGAGACCAACGTGCCCTTCACCTTCGTGGCCAGCAACGAGAAGGTGGTGATTACCATCGACGAGGAACCCGCCATGATTGAGGGCTGCACGCTGAACTTCACCGTGCGCGACGTGCGCGACGAGAACGGCAACTACTCGCTGCCCGCCGTGTGGTCGGCATTCGTGAACCAGAACCAGCTCGTCTGGGCTGAGAACAGCCTCGCCTTAGAGCAGCCGCAGAACACCACCGGCACCCTGCAGGCCACCGTCGTGAACAAGGGCGGCCAGCAGCAGATGTGGACGCTGAGCGGCATGCCCGCATGGCTCGTGCCTAATACGGAGAGCGGCGAGACCAACCCGCTGAGCGAGACCGTGGTCGGCTTCACCGTGATGCCGTCGGCTCCCTTAGGCCGCAGCGAGGTAACCGTCTACCTGACGGGCAACGACAATATCGACGTGCCTCTGACCTTCAATATCAAGGTGACAGGCGACAAACCCGCCTGGGCCGTGAACCCGAAGGACTTCGAAGGCTCGATGAACGTCATCGGACAGCTCTATGTCGATGGCCTTGTCAGTGAGGATGCCGACGACGTAGTGGCCGCCTTCATCGGTGAGGAATGCCGTGGCGTGGCCAACCTGCAGTACTCGGCCCGCTACGACGGCTACTTCGTGACGATGAGCATCTATGGTAACGACGGTGAAAGCGGCGACGTGACCTTCCGCGCCTACGATGCCTCGACGGGCACCGTCTATCCCGTGGTGAATCCTAACGAACCCATCAGCTATATGGCACAGATGCTGAAGGGCACCTACGCCGAGCCTGTGGTGCTCAGCACTGCCGACTACATCGAGCAGCAGACCGAGCTTGGCAAGGGTTGGAACTGGATGTCGCTCTACGTGACGAATACTGATGGAATGACCCCGCAAGCCGTCTTCGAGAAGATTGCCGACGACGTGCTGATCGTGAAGAGCCACAATAGCTTTGTGCAGCAGACGGAGAACGGTCTGAAGGGCAATCTCGCCTCCCTGGCATACGGCAAGATGTATGCCGTGCAGATGGCTAACGACCGCACCCTGCGACTCGTAGGCAACCGTGCCAGCGGCGAGATAAGCGTGGCTGAAGGCTGGAACTGGCTTGGCTACGGCCAGAAACTGGCCAGCGTGGGCGATGCCATGGCTAAATTGAATCCCGTGAACGGCGACATCGTGAGAGACCAGGAAGGCGTAGCCTATTTCGACACCTACGCCTGGGCTGGCTCGCTGCTCACCATGCAGCCCGGATGGGGCTATCAAGTCTTTAGCAACAAAGCCGTGGACAACTTCAGCTATCCGAACAGCGTGACAGGTGCCGCTGAAAGCCGCATGGCCTCAAATCTCAATTCTCAGGCCTCAAATCTCAAATCTCAATTCACTCCCGTTGACTATCACCTCTTTGCTGATAACATGATCATGACGGCACTGGTGATGAAGGACGGTGTGATGCTGACCGATGCAGAGATTGGCGTGTTTGCCGACGGTGACGAATGCCGTGCCACGGCAACTACCGACGAGGAGGGCCGTGCCTACGTCACCATCCCCGGTGACGAGGCCTGCCAGCTGACGTTCATGGTGGCTGTTGACGGCAAGGTGTACAGTACCAAGCAGACCACCGACTATGCCGTGGATGCCGTGTGCGGCTCCTACAGCAAGCCGTTTGTCATCACCCTCGGCGATGCTACAGGCATCGAGGAGATTGAAAATGGAACATTGAAGATTGGAAATGCTGTCTACGACCTACAGGGACGCAAAGTCGTGGCCGACAAGGCTGCAAACTGCAAGATGAGCAAGGGCGTCTATATAGTAGATGGCAAAAAGAAAGTAATGAAGTAATGAACGTAATGTTTTTAAAAAGAATCCAGATGATGCTGGCACTCCTCTTCGTGGGGAGCGCCAGCATGCTGGCTGACGATTTGTTTCCAGGCGATCCGGAGCACAAATACCAGATGTATAAAATGCTTGTTGGCAAAGTCCTGCTGAATGGTGAGGAACTGACCTCGGAAGCCGTTGTGGCTGCCTACGTAGGTGATGAGCTAAGAGGGAAAGTCAGTATCGACAACGAGAATATGGTGTGGCTGCAACTATGGGGTGATGACCATGTCGTTCCCATTCATTTCAAGGTCTGCACCGGTGGCCGCATCATCGAAGTTGACCAAGGGCTTGAATATACGCCTTACAACGATTACGGCTCCTACGCCGACCCCTACATCATCAACCTGACAACCGTCACCACCAACACCAGTGCCGAGGGATGGGCCACCACGTGCCTGCCCTTCAATGCTGCCGTGCCTGAGGGTGTGACGGTCTTTTCGGCTTCTAAGATAGAGAATGGGGTGCTGAAGATTGAGCCGGTGACGTGCACCATCCTGCCCAAGGACACGCCTGTGCTGCTGAAGACCGAGGGCCAGACGAGCTATGAATTGCTGTCTCGCGTGGCCGAGGGGGATGCAAACATTGAGAACAACTTGCTCAAGGGCACTACCGAGGCCTTGCCCGTCGAGGCAAACAGCGTACTGACGCTGGGACACGCCAAGGATGGCAACAAGGCCATAGGTTTCTGGGGGTTCAGCGGCACCACAGTTCCCGCCAACCGCGCCTATTTGGAGAAGACTGCGGTAGAAGGTGTGCGAGGCGTAGCCATAGACTGGAACGAGGTCACGGGTATTGTGGAAATTGAGAATGGAAAATGGAAAATTGATAATTCTGCCTACGACCTGCAGGGCCGCAAGAAAAATTCTCAATTGAGGAAGGGCAGTCTGATGATTATTAACGGTAAAAAAACTGTAGTGAGATGAAAAAGAAATATACTTCACCAGCAGTTCTCTGTCTGACGATAAAATCTGCCAATAGACTGCTTAATAGCACCAGTATTGCTACCTCAGAAAAGAGATATACCGATGAATCGTTCAGCCGCAGCTCCGACCTAAGGAGCTATGACGTTTGGGAAGATGAGTAAGGATACGACGAAACGCAATGAGTTCATGGAGTTGATTGGTGAAGCTCCAGAGACAAAGTAATTGAAATACGGCTACGTAGTTTTATAGTTTCGACCACAAGATATTTTGTGGTCGAAATATTTTTTTGTGATAGTGTTATTGCCAGTCCTTCAGGGTTTGGCAGACTGCAAGGAGCTGGTCGCGATGCTTGCCGACACGTTCGTCGAAGAGTGTCTTACATTCGTTGATGACATCCTCAGGAAACGAGTCGCTAAGGGCCAGCCAACTGAAGTTCCTGACACAAGATACCGCTTTTATCTGTTCCTTGCGCAGAGCAACCACGTCGGCAGGCAGTCCCTCGAAATAATAATCGATGGCGTGGTTCCATAGTTCTGTGCCCAGTTCGCGTGGTATTCCAATAATCTTTTCGTAGTCGCCCACCAAAGTCACCATGGCAGAATAAGCATGTGCCAAATCGAGGATGGGATGTCCATAGCCCACCTCTCCCATATCGATAAGCATCAGTTCGCCATTCTGTATCATTGCGTTCTTGGCTTGAAGATCCAGGTGTAGCAGACTGTTGCCGCTGGGAATGGCATCAAGGATTTGCAGCAAGAAGTCTATCTTCTCCTGGGGGAAATAGCGACGAATATGCAGCACCTGACTGCGCTCATGTTCCAAGGCATTTGGCACACAACTGCTGGCTGGCACCTGGATGTGATGCATCTGGCGGAACAGGTCGGCATATTTACGAGCAAGTTCATCCACCCGTTCGGGTGATTGCTTCAGACAGGCACTCAGGGTTTGGGCTTGCAATAGCTCGTACACCAGTCCATACTGGCTGCCTACCTTTACCACATCAAACGAGATGGCAGTGGGCATACCCATCACAAAGGCTTCTTTCGACATGGTAATCTCTTTGCTCACCTCGTCCATCGTCGTGCCCTCACGGAACACCTTGATGATGGTGTCGCCATCCAGTCGATAGACGGTGCCCACACCGCCTATGCCAATCATCTCACATCCCTCAATACTCAGTTGGCGCAAGGCTCGCTCTACGGTCATCATCTTGGTGAAGCCCGTCATATTAAGCACGTCATAGACTTCTGGATTACCATCTGTAATCCTGAATTGCTTAAACCGCTTTGCCAGCATCAGCAGGATGCGGAGCCCCGAACTTGATATGTACTCCAATGAGGCGGCATTCACGGTCAGATGGTGGATGGAGCCCGCAGCGCCCAACAACTGTTCAATGTCACTGATGGCCTTTGCCGAGGCAGCTGTATCCAGTCTTCCGCCAAGTGTCAGCGTAGCCTCTCCTTCTTTGTTTAAAAACTGAATCGTCATATTTCGCTTGCAAATTATTCATTGGTATCAATTCCTTCTTTCCTTATTCTGCTGCAAATATACAAATAATCGCGCAAAACGCAAGGGATATCCATAATTATTCATACCTTTGCACCATAAAACTGATTAGACAATGAGAAAAATATTAGCAATCGTACTATTTGTATCTTGTATCGCGACCACAATGATGGCGCAGGACCTTGACTCTTTATATGCACGCGACCTGCTGACAGTAGGTACAGTAGCACCCGATTTGACGGATGTGGAAGGACAGACGGTAACTCTGGAAAAATACCGTGGACAGTATGTCGTGCTAGACTTCTGGGCATCATGGTGCCCTGATTGTAGGAAAGACATGCCACAGATGAAAGAACTCTATGCGCAGTATAGTACAAAGGGAGTGCAATTCCTCGGTATATCTTTCGATACCACCCGCGAAGCTCTCGAAAACTACCTGAAGAAAGCGTCTATCGCATGGCCACAGGTCACCGAACTGAAAAAGATGAAAGAGTCTAAGATGGCGCAGGCCTACCACATCAAATGGATTCCTTCCATCTACCTCCTGGACCCCAACGGAAAAGTCCTTCTCGCCACCGTTGAGATAGACAAATTAAAGACTCTGCTGGCACAAATTAAGCAATAGGTCGGCAAGGATTTTTATCTCAGGGCATAGCTCCAACAACTTTCGCTGCTGATTGATAATTGCCCATCCTATCGGAGTCTTTTCTATAACAGCTTCAGAACCATTATGTGTCAGTTTACCAAACAATGCCTGTGTGAGTTAGCCACCATCGTGACGTGCACAATGCAAGGTTTCCGTCTGCGTGCGTCAAGCGTTGTGCAGGCTCTGCAGACCAAGTATGGTGTTGATCCCAAACGCCTCACAGCAGGTGGTCGTGGTGAGTACAACCCCCTCCAGCCCAACGACACCGAACTGGGTAAGCAGCGCAACCGTCGCACTCAGATCATCATCACGCCTAAGCTCGACGAGTTCATGGACTTGATTGGCGAGGCACCAGAGACAAAGTAAGCCCTATCTTCAATAAACGTAGCAGCGGCGCACCCACACAATGGATGCGCCGCTGCTACGTTCGACCACTATCGTTTTGTGAACTTTATCCCCTCGTACAGCGTCTGACTGCCGTTACGGCTCTCTGGAATAAAATGTACACGCACGTTGCGTATATGCTTCTTTGGATCAAAGTCCTCGGGACTGGCAACGGGTTTGCCCTCAATCTCCAGTTTCAGCCGCCCCAGATGGTTTAGCCTCACGATGCTCCCGTCCTTCAGATAGTTGCACAACACATCCTCCAGCTCGCTCAGCACCGCCAGCACATCCGACCGCTTCAGTGTGCAGTTCTCCTGAATCTTCGCAGCAATCTGCTCAGTGTCAATCACATTATCGTGGCAAGCACGCGCCACATACATACCTGCCGAGGGCAGAAAACTACGGGTTTGTTTCTTCAAAATGTACTTCATGTGTCTTAATGGTATTATATTAAACAATAAATTATAGCTATAATTTTCACAATTATAGCTATAATTTTGCGAATTATAGCTATAATTCTTTCTGAAGCCAACCTTTCCTGTTGCAAAGATACATCATTCGGCACGCGAATGCAAGCTTTTCTGGCATAAAATTTGGGATTTTCGGATAAAGTTGACAACAATCTTGCTCTTTGCAAAGCTAATTAGAAGACAGGTGCCAGTCCCTAAATCTATCCCGGTGCTTGTCACACCAGGTATCTCGAAAGGCGAAGCAATCGTGGTCGACGATGCCATTGCAGCCCATCTTCCCCTGATTCTTTTGCAGAAGGAACCTATTGGCGAATACTGGAAACCGGCCAAGTCACGTTTCTACGCTTATGCCGCAGGCCATCTGCTCATTCTCGCCCCTTGGGTCATTGACGATTCATCAGACTATGCCAGTTTCCATCAACTCAATGACTATGCCCGAGAGATATGCGAAGCTACCGAAATGCGAATTATCGGCTATCCC
>Ga0256407_10005130_pt1 | contig 21287 bp, 16 predicted proteins | sample RumenRJG_04DNA_FD_193489 | JGI IMG/M metagenome (GOLD analysis project Ga0256407, IMG submission 193489) | Bovine rumen microbial communities from Lethbridge, Alberta, Canada - RJG_04 | ecosystem: Host-associated > Mammals > Digestive system > Stomach > Rumen | place: Canada: Alberta... | reverse complement strand
TACATCGCGGACTCAAAGTACTACAAGATCGGGCGCGCGCTGGAGGAGAAGAGCGTGGCCAAGCAGTTCACGTACGCGCGCGACATGCTCCAGCTCAACCTCGACCTGTTTCTGCCGGGTGACGACGCGTCGGCGTCGGTGCTGAAGGGGCGTCGGCTCTTCGACGGCAAGAGCGTGAAGATGCTGCGAGACCCCGACACGGAGGGCTACGACGTCATCCCGAACTTCTTCATCAGCGCGCGGATGGAGAAGGATTTCGACTACGACCAAAGCGGACTGAACCTGCGAACCGGCGGCGACGACAACGAATACCAGAACATCCACTTCCACAACCGGCTGTTTGACCGCGACACGCTCATCCTTTCGCACTATGAAGTGAACTTCCTGTATGTCGTCAAGCTGTATGCCGGGAGCGACGCGGAACTGCGGCAAGGGTGGAAAGCGGACGTGCGCAGGATATTTCAGGAGCATGTCCGAGACTTGATCCAGGGACGGTTCGAGTTCCGCGCCATCATGCCGCACGACGGCATCGACCCGAAGGTGTTCTTCGCGGAAAACTTCCGAATGACGTTGGGGAAGGTGTACTCGCCATACGCGGACGTGAACGGACGGAAGGTGTATATGTTGGCCGTTCAGCGGCCGAGCAACATTTTCTACGGCGATTCGATGGTGCGGGCGGGGCGGGAGCACTTGAAGGAACAGGTGGAAGCGGAGAACAAGGCGACATTGCGGTTGCTGGAGACGGCGTTTTACGTGACCGAGCCGTTGGCACTCGGCGAGGATCCGAGCGAGGAGCTTGCCGCGATGGAGAGGACGCAGCCGATGCGGCATGGCCCGGCGCACGATGGGGAGACGGGCGTGCAGGTTGTGTCTGGCGTAAGCGGTGGGTTGAAGGGCGCAGTGGACGCGAGCGGGTGGTGCCCGTGTCCGGCGGCGCAGTGTCCGGATCCGAAAGCGGTGAAGTTGTTGGTGCTGCCGCACACGATGGGCGCGAACCTCTATCGCGTGGTAGATGGGACGTTGCGCAAGGGCGTGTCGGAGGATGGGTTAAAGGAAGTCGTCGGCGAGGCGTTCGCGGCGGTGCGGTTTCCAAGCATGCCCTGTCACCTCTGGCGGGTGGTGAAGGTGGAGGGGTGAGCTGTCTTTTACGCCGCCAAGATGGCGGCGTTCCCAGTCAGGCCGCGACAAGCGCGGCCCCTCCCGTGGCGGCGCGGCCGGAGTCCGCGCGATGGGCGGTCTCCCTACACGGGGATAGCGTTCTCCCTACACGGCGAATCGCGTCTCCCTACACGGCAAATCGGGTCTCCCTACACGGAGGGTTTGGGTTTCCTACACGGCGAAACGGAGCTTTCTGCGCGGTACGTCACATATCGCGATAAGTGAAGTAGCGCGTGATCGTCCCGAGGGGTGTGATTGTTCCGCAACGTAATCACACGCGGGTTTTGGGTGGTTTGCTTTGTGCCTTTTACAACGGGCTGGACGCCCGTTGTGCCAGTTGCGGGCGAGACGCCCGCCACCCCGATAAAGGGCGAGGTACCCGTTGTCCCTGTTGCGCCGCCGAGATGGTGGCGTTCCCAGTCAGGCCGCGACAAGCGCGGCCTCTCCCGTGGCGGCGCGGCCGGAGTCCGCGCCCTACCCGTTTAGTTGAACCGCTCGCGGTTGATCCAGAGGCCGAGGGCGGGGTTGGGGATGAAGTAGATTTCCTCGCCGTCCACGGTGTTGTAGCCGTAGGAAAGCTTCGTGGGATCATACTTCGCCGCCATCGCATCGTAGTCCGCCGCCTTGAAGCCGACGCCTTCGACCTCTTCCTTCGTGATGTTCTTCACGCAGTAGGTGATGGAGAAGCGTCCGTCGGAGGAACCATGGATGAGGTGCGCCGCCGCGCCCATGTTCGCGCGGAGGTCGTCGGCGTCCGGACGCTGGAACACCTCCAGCGTGTGGAGCCGGCCGCGGTAGCCGTACTTGCGGATGAGCTTGTCCACCGTCGCGTCCTCGCCAAAGCGTTCCACGCCGGGGGCGAGGATGATCAGCTCGCCGCCGTCCGCCATCGCCATGCGCGTGCGGTACACGGCCTTGTTGCCGAGCCAGGTGGAGGTGAACTCCGACGGGTCGAGGTACACGACGCACTTCTTGAGTCCGTGCTCCACGTAGTCCACGTTCTTCTGCTGCGCGAGCTTCACGGCCTCGGTGAGGCAGTTGCGTCCTTCGCCGATGAAGAGGCCGTGCGTGCGGATCTTGCCGCCGGGGGCCGTCGTGACGGTGAGGCAGAAGAGGATCGGACGCTTTCCGTAGATGAAGTGCTCCATCGCGTAGTCGAACAGGCGGCGCACGGGCGTGTGGTCGCGTCCCATCGCCTGCTCCATGCCGCACACCGCACCGATCATGTGGCTCGCGTTGATCATGCCGGAGCCGCCCGTGCCCACGAAGAGGTTCTTCGCGTGGTTGGCCATGCCGATCACCTCGTGCGGCACGACCTGTCCGGGCGAGATCACGAGGTCGTACTTCGGGTCCATCACGAGCTTGTTCACCTCCACGGGGAGGGATTCCTTCCACAGCCCGCCCGAGATTTCCTCCACGGCCTCGGCGGGGATGTCGCCGAGCTTCACCACGTCGGTGCGCCAGTTGTGCACGATCATCTTCTCGAAGGGGATGTCGCCGAACATCGTCTTCCACTGCGTCTCGCTCACGGGCACGTGCGTGCCGAGCGCGGGCAGCACGTCCACGTTCACGCCGCGTTCGGACAGGAAGCGGTAGTAGAAGTTCGTGATGAAGCCGGCGTTCGAGTGGAAGCGCGTGAAGTCCGGCGGGAGGATGAGGACGTTGCGCAGCTCGCCGGCGTCGAGCGCGGGCTGGAGCGCCTGCGTGAGCGCGGCGCGGATTTCGTCGTCGGCGAGTCCCGCGTCGGTCGCGGCGATCTTGAATGTGTCGGTCATCTTTTTTCTCCTTGGCTGTCCGTATTATAGCATAATCGTGGTATACTATCCGCTGAAAACAGCGGCACCTTGGCGCAGACCGTGTCCGGGACGGCTGGTTTCAGAAGAAAAAACGTCATGTCGAAGAAGTTGAAGAGCGTCAAGCGCCTGCTGAGGCGTCCGTTCGAGTGGCTGGGCATCGGGCTCGGCTGGCTCGTGTTCGCGCACGTCTCGCACCGCATGCTCTTCCGCATCTGCGACATTCTCGCCGCGGTCGGCTACAGGTTGGACCGTACGGGCCGCGAGCTCTCGCGCGAGAACCTGCGCCTCGTGGTGGGCGCGGAGCATCTCACGCCGCGGCGCGAGGAGCTGATCCTGAAGCGCAGCTACCGCAACATGGTGCGCACGCTCGGCCACGTGTTCTGGACGAGCCGCAAGGCGCGCGAACGCGCGGCGGCCACGGGCGAGTTCGCGCCGGCATGCGCCGCGTTTCTCGCGGCGAACAGGCCGGCCATCACGGTCAGCTGCCACATGGGATGCTGGGAGCTCCTCTCGCAGCTCGTCTTCCTCCAGGGGCGGGAGATCGTGAGCGTGGCGAAGGACGTCGGCACGCCGGGCATGACCGAGATGCTGATGAAGTCGCGCCGGTCGCTGGGGCAGACCATCGTGCGCGCGGAGGGCGCGTTCCATCCGCTCCTCAAGGGGCTGCAGGAGGGGGCGGACGTGGGGCTGCTCGTGGACCAGGTGGTGAAGCCCCAGAACGGCGGCGTGTGGGTGCGCTACTTCGGACGTCCCGTGCCCGTCTCGGCGGCTCCCGCGTTCCTCCAGGCGAAGACGCACGCGCCGATCGTCGTCGCCTGGTCGCGTCCGCTCCACGACGGGCGCTACCGCTGCGAGTTCGTGGCCGAGTTCCCCTGGGCGAAGGGCGTGGACATCTGGGGCCGTACGCAGGACTGCATCTCGGCCATCGAGCGCACGATCCGCCGCCATCCCTCCTGCTGGGTGATGAACTACCGCTATTTCCGCAAGAAGCCGAAGGAGAAGGACCTCGCCCAGCTTGCCGCCCGCGAAGCGCGCCGTGCCGCGCGCTGAAATGTGGTATACTACGCAGTGCCGAAGCCCCGGTAGGCGGGGCGAGGCGGAGACAACCATGAAACTTACGCGAATTACCGAATGGATCGACAAGGTCCTTGACGTGAAGGCCTTCTCCGACGTGTCGAACAACGGCGTGCAGATCGCGCGCACGGGCGATGACGTGAAGAAGGTCGCCTTCGGCGTGGACGCGTCCGTCGCCTTCATCGAGGCGGCGGCCGCGGCGGGCGCGCAGCTCGCGGTGGTGCACCACGGCATCTCGTGGGGCGGCGGCATCGCGCGGATCGCGGACGGCGTGTACAACGTCGTCGCGGCGGCCATGCGGCACAACGTGGCGCTCTACGGCGTGCACCTGCCGCTCGACGCGAACCGCGCCTACGGCAACAACTACGAGCTTGCCCGTTTCCTCGGGCTCAAGAACCTGAAGCCCGCCTTCGTCTACCACGGCGAGACGATCGGCTGCACGGGCACGCTGCCGAACGGGAAGAAGGTCGGGGTGTGCTCCGGCGGCGCGGGCGAGTTCGCCACCGACGCGAAGAACCTCGGCTGCGACCTCTACATCACGGGCGAGGCGTCGTGGGGCGAGGTGATCGCGGCGGAGAACGTGGGCATGCAGATGATCTGCGCCGGACACTACGCCACCGAGACCTTCGGCGTGAAGGCGCTCGCGAAGGCGATGAAGAAGGCGCTTCGCGTCGACACCGTCTTCATCCCCCGTCCTGACATCCCCAACCTCCAACCCCCGAGGCTCCCATGAAAATCTCGCTCAACAAGGAATACGCCATCCGGCACCTCGGCGTGGCCGCACTCTTCACGGGGCTGTCGCTCTGGTTCCTGTACGACGCGATCTTCGTTTATCCGAACCAGGTGGCCGACGGCACCCACCACACCACGGTGGAGTTCCAGTATTCGGCGGCGGCGGTGCTGGCGATCTTCGCGTTCGTGGTCGCGTTTCGCGTGTTCCTCAACTGGCGCGCCACGCTCGCGTGGGACGACGAGCAGATGACGGGCACGCTCACGTGCAACGCGCCGCTCCGGTTCGCCGACATCGACCGTCTCGACGTCGGGAAATGGGAGCCGAAGCAGATTCTCGTCGTGCACGCCAAGGACGGCCGCCGCGTGACCCTCGACGCCTGGCACCACGTCGGCGCGAACGAGCTTGCGGAGAAGCTCCTCGCCCATGAACCGCCTTTCGCGGTTTCGTCCATTTGACCGCCGCGCGCCGGTTTGGTAAACTATCCCGAAATGCCGTCCGAAAAGAAATCTTTTGACTTCTGGTACGCCGTGCGCAACACCCAGGTTGTGCACGCGCCGTCGCGTGCACTCGAGACGTTCGGCGAGACACGGATTCACTACTACCATCTCGCGGAGCTGCCCGACGTGCCCGGAAAGGTGCGCGTGCGCGAGGGGCGCCTCGAGGCGCACAAGCCCCTGCTCATCACGCCGGAGGCGTACGTGCAGGAGGAGATGGCCGGTTTCGGCGAACAGGCGCGCCAGTACCTTGAGTTCCTCAAGCAGCACCAGGACGCGATCCGCATCCTCCAGTACGGCTACCGCCTTTCGCAGGAGGCGTTCAGCGAGCAGGTCGTCACCGATTCGCTCGACGCGGTGGCGGAGCGCGTGGAAGGGGAGGTGAAGCGGTCCGAGGACCCCTTCGCCGCCGTGATCAAGGGCGTGGACGATCCCTGGGACGTGTCGCTCATCCACTTCTTCTGGATGCACGTCAACGCGTCCGCCCCCGTCAACGTGCGCGACTTCGAGCGCGCCCGCCGCGAGGAGATGGAAGACGCCACGCCGCGGGCAGTGCGCGAGGAGGTGGAGCGGGCGTTCGAGCAGGCGCAGGAGAACCCCGCGCTCGTGAAGGACCTTGGCGCGCTCCTCCAGAGGCACGGCGTGTTCGACCGCTATCAGGACCGATTCTTCAAACTTGTCAGGCGAGGCTAGAACCAATGCAAATCAACACGCGCGTGATCGCAATCGCGAACCAGAAGGGCGGCGTCGGGAAGACGACTACTGTCGTGAACCTCGCCGCCGCGCTCTCGAAGATGCGCCGCACGGTGCTCGTGATCGACCTGGACCCGCAGGCCAACGCCACCACCGGCCTCGGCCTCCAGCCGCAGGAGGGCGTGTCGCTCTACCCGTGCCTCCTCGGCACGCAGCAGATCGCGGACATGATCCAGCCCACGCCGTACGAGAACCTCAACGTGATTCCGTCGGAGGTGAACCTCTCCGGCTCGGAGATCGACCTCGCGCAGCGTCCCGACCGCCTCCAGGTGGTGCGCAACGTGCTGCAGGCGATCCGCGACGCGAACGTGTTCGACTACATCCTGCTGGACTGTCCGCCGTCCCTCGGCATCCTCATGACGTCCACGCTCGCGGCGGCGGACGGCATCCTCGTGCCGATGCAGGCCGAGTACTACGCCCTCGAGGGCCTCGGCGTGATGCAGAACCTCATCGAGCGGCTCAAGGCGAACGGCGCGAACCCGGCGCTCGAGCTCAACGGCATTCTCATGACGATGTTCGATGCGCGCACGCGCCTCTCGTCCGACGTGGTCGAGGAGGTGCGCGGGCATTTCGGGGACAAGGTGTTCGAGACGATGATCCCCCGCAACGTGCGCACGAGCGAGGCGCCGAGCTTCGGCCAGCCGGTCGTGTTCTACGATCCGTCCTGCCGTGGCGCGGAGGCGTACCGCGCGTTCGCGAAGGAGTTCGCGCGCCGCAATCCCACGCGCGTGGCTGCGTCGGCGCCGGAGACGGCGTCGGAACCTGCGGTGGAATCGGAACCGCCGCCGGATGCGGCAACGGAAACGGCTATGGAGGCTCCGCATGACCAAATCGCTTGAAGACTATCTTGAGGAGATACACGTCCTCATTCTCCAGAAAGGCCGCGCGCGCGTGCGCGACGTGGCCCAGGATCTCCACGTGAAGATGCCGTCCGTGGTGAAGGCGATCACGGAACTCAAGAAGCTCGAACTTGTGAACCAGGAGCCGTACGGCGACATCGAGCTCACCGCGAAGGGACGCAAGCTCGCAGCGAACGTGCTTGGTCGCCATACCCTGCTCAAGGCGTTTCTCATCAAGTTGAACGTGCCGGAGGAGACGGCCGACAAGGACGCCTGCCTCATGGAGCACATTCTCAGCGCGACGACGCTTGACCGCATCCGCGATTTCGTGGAGAAGCCGGTTCCGACTGCACCTTCGAAGAAAAAGGAGACGAAATGAAAATGACGAAATTCCGTTGGGTGATTTGCGCGATGCTGTTCGTGGCGACCACCGTCAACTACCTCGACCGGCAGGTGCTCTCGCTCACCTTCCCCGATTTCATCAAGCCGGAGTTCCACTGGACGGACGACAACTACGGCACGATTACGGCTTGGTTCTCGCTCATCTACGCCGTTGCGTGTCTTTTCGCCGGCAAGTTCATTGACTGGATGGGTACCAAGAAGGGCTACCTGTGGTCCATCTTCGTATGGTCGGTCGGCGCCTGCCTTCACGCCGCATGCGGCATCGCGACGTGCTGGTTCGTGAAGGACGTGAATTCCGTGGAGGCGCTTCGCGCCGTGCAGGCGGGCAGCGCCACGGCGGCCGCGATCGCGGGCGTTTCCGTGTGGCTCTTCCTCGGGTGCCGCGCCATCCTCGCGCTCGGCGAGGCGGGCAACTTCCCGGCCGCCATCAAGGTGACGGCGGAGTACTTCCCGAAAAAGGACCGCGCGTTCGCGACGTCGATCTTCAATTCCGGCGCGTCCGTGGGCGCGCTCGCCGCGCCTCTCACGATTCCGCCGCTCGCCAAATGGTGCGGCTGGGAGATGGCGTTCATCATCATCGGCGGCGCCGGCTTCATCTGGATGTTCTTCTGGCAGTGGCTTTACACGAAGCCGGAGAAGTCCAAGTTCGTGAACGAGGCCGAACTGGAGTACGTGCAGCAGGATGAAAAGGCGGAAGCGGCGGGAGCGCCGCTTCCCCGAAAGGAATCCGCTGATCGGGGAAGCGGCACTCTTGCCGCTTCGCCCGCTTCCGACGAAAAGCCCATCTCCTTCTTCAAGTGCTTCACCTTCCGCCAGACGTGGAGCTTCATCGTGGGCAAGTTCTTCACGGACGGCGTGTGGTGGTTCTACCTCTTCTGGGCGCCGGCGTACTTCAAGGAGCTCGGACACGGTCCCGTCACGGGCATGGGCCAGGCGCTCATCTTCACGCTCTATCTCATCGTGACGGTAGTCTCGATCTACGGCTGCAAGCTGCCGACGATCTTCATCGACAAGGGCTTCTTCGGCGGCAACCCGTACATGTGCCGCATGAGGGCGATGCTGATCTTTGCGTTCTTCCCGCTCGCGGCGCTCGTGACGCAGCCGCTCGCCGGCGTCTCCGTGTGGTTCCCGGCCTGTCTGATCGGCCTTGCCGCCGCCGGACACCAGGCGTGGAGCGCCAACATCTTCTCGACCGTTGGCGACATGTTCCCGAAGTCCACGATCGCCTCCGTCACCGGCATGGGCGCGATGGCGGGCGGTCTTGGCTCGTTCATCATCCAGAAGGGCGCGGGCAAGCTCTTCACCTACGCCGAGACGCAGGGTCAGGCGTTCACCTTCCTCGGCTATGCGGGCAAGCCCGCCGGCTACATGATCGTGTTCTGCTTCTGCGCCGTGGCGTACCTCATCGCATGGTGCATCATGAAGACGCTCGTGCCGCGCTATAGTCCTATTCGTGGTTAGTGGCTAGCGGCTAGTGGTTAGTTAATAGAAAAAAGGGAAGGCGGGGTTGTCATGGACATGCTGATCAAGGCATCGTTGCTGTTTCTGTTTTTCGCGGTCATGGTGGTGATCGGCTTCGCCTGTCGGCGGCATGCGCGGAACGTGGACGGGTTCGTGCTGGGCGGCCGGTCGGTCGGCCCCTGGCTCACCGCTTTCGCGTATGGTACGTCCTACTTCTCCGCCGTCGTGTTCGTGGGCTATGCCGGACAGTTCGGCTGGCGGTACGGCATCTCCGCCACGTGGGTCGGCATCGGCAACGCGCTCATCGGCTCGCTTCTCGCGTGGGCCGTGCTGGGGCGCCGCACGCGCATCATGACGCAGCACCTCGACTCCGCCACCATGCCGGACTTCTTCGCCAAGCGGTTCGGGAGCCCCGCGCTGAAGATCATGGCGGCCGCCATCATCTTCGTCTTCCTCATTCCCTATACCGCGTCGCTCTACAACGGACTCTCCCGTCTCTTCGGGATGGCGTTCTCCATCGACTATACCTGGTGCGTTGTCCTGATGTCGGTCCTCACCGCCATCTACGTGATCGCGGGCGGCTACATGGCCACGGCCATCAACGACTTCATCCAGGGCATCATCATGCTCGTGGGTCTCGTGGTGGTGATCTGGGCGGTCCTCGAGTCGAAGGGCGGACTGCTCGTCGCGCTCGACGGCCTTGCGCGCATCGAGGGTCCGTCGGTCCTGCCGGGCGGCTCGCCCACGCCGGGCATCTTCACGTCCTTCCTCGGACCCGAGCCGCTGAACCTCCTCTTCGTCGTCATCCTCACGTCGCTCGGCACGTGGGGCCTTCCGCAGATGGTGCAGAAGTTCTACGCGATCAAGAACGAGGGATCCATCAAGAAGGGCACCATCATTTCCACGCTTTTCGCGTTCGTCGTGGCGGGTGGCTGCTACTACCTGGGCGGGTTCGGCCGGCTCTTCTCCAGCGTGCTGAACGTGACGGCGAAGGGCGTGCCGGCGGACGGCTTCGACGCCATCATCCCGAAGATGCTGGAGGGGCTGCCGTCGATGCTCATCGCGCTTGTGGTGGTGCTCGTCCTCTCCGCCTCGATGAGCACGCTCTCCTCGCTCGTCATCACGTCGTCCTCCACCTTCACGATCGACTTCCTCAACGGGTCCGTCGTGAAGAAGATGAGCGAGCGCCGCCAGGTGCTCTGCATCCGCTTCCTGATCGTCGTGTTCATCGCCATCTCGGCGGGTCTTGCGCTCGTGCAGTACAAGAGCACGAGCCCCATCGCCTTCATCGCGCAGATGATGGGCGTGTCGTGGGGCGCGATGGCGGGCGCGTTCCTTGCGCCGTTCCTCTATGCTCTCTACTCGAAGAGGGTGACGGCGGCCTCGTGCTGGGCTTGCTTTATTCTCGCGCCGGCGTTCACGCTCGTGGGCGTGTTCTGTCGTGACGCGATGCCGGCGTTCCTGAAGTCGCCGATCAACACGGGCGCGCTCGCCATGATCGGCGGTCTCGTGCTGGTGCCAATCGTGAACCTCTTCACGCGCAGGCCGCCGAAGGAGCTCGTGGACGGCTCGTTCGCGTGCTACGAGAAGACGACCGTCGTGCAGCAGGCCACCGCTCTCGGCGCGGAGACGATCAAGTAGTTTCGTGTTCGTCCGTGTTGAAAATTTCCAAAATACCCCCCTTGCGTGTCCGCAAGGGGTTTGATAAACTATCCGCCTGTTTTCCGAGCGCGGGAGGGCCGGGTGGCCGTTGCCGTGCGGAAGCGAACGACGTTGCGGCTCCATCCAGGCCGTGCGCCAAAGCGGATTAACCGGGAAAACGGGCGGGTGCCCGTCGTCCCATCTTGGATAAAAGAAAGGTTCAAAAGAAAAAATGGACATGCCTACCTCGGCCGCGACCGGCCTTACCCTCAAGGATCTCTTCGACGCCGGACTGCATTTCGGCCACCAGACGAAGCGCTGGAACCCGAAGATGAAGCCCTATATTTTCGACAAGCGCAACGGCATCCACATCATCGACCTCACGCAGACGGTCACGCTGCTCGACGAGGCGGCTGAGTTCGTCCGCAAGACGATCCTCGACGGCAAGAAGATCCTGTTCGTCGCCACGAAGAAGCAGGCGCAGGAGATCGTGAAGCAGGCGGCCGAGGAGTGCGGCCAGTTCTACATGACCGAGCGCTGGCTCGGCGGCACGCTCACGAACAGCCAGACGATTCGCGGCAGCGTGAAGCGCATGTGCCAGCTGCAGGCCGTCGCCAAGGCCAACGGCGGGCAGCTCTCCGTCCACAAGCAGGAGGCCTCGATGCTCCGCCGCGAGCTCACGAAGCTCGAGAAGAACCTCACGGGCGTCAAGGACATGTCCGACCGCCCCGGCGCCGTCTTCATCGTCGACGTGTGCCGCGAGCTGAACGCCGTCAAGGAGGCCGCGCGCCTCGGCATCCCGCTCGTCGCCATCACCGATACGAACGCCAACCCCGACCCGATCGACTACGTGATTCCCGGCAATGACGATTCCGTGCGCGGCATCGAGCTCATCGTCGAGGGCATCGCGAAGGTCATCAAGGCCGCCAACGACGAGTATTCCCGCGTGGCTGCCGAGCGTAAGGCCAAGCGCGACGCCGAGGCGAAGGAGCGCGAGGAGCAGCAGAAGGCCGAGCGCGCCGCGCGCAAGGCGGCGAGCGCCGCTTCCCGCAAGGCCGAGGCCGAGGAGAAGGGCGAGGGCGCGCTGAAGAGCGTCCGCGCGAAGGGCGCGAAGAGCGGTCTCTCCACCGAGGCCCGCAAGGCCGTGCGCGCCGCCAAGGAGGCCGCCGAGGCCAAGGCGAAGGAGGCTCTTGCCGCCAAGCGCCAGGAGCAGGTCGCCGCTGCCGAGGCCGCCGTGGCCGCCGCCGAGGCGCCCAAGGCCGAGTGAGTGTAAAGTGTAAAATGTAAAGTGTAAAGTTGAAAGCTTAGAGCTGAAAGTTAGAGGTTTGAAATGACAGTCACGATTGCACAGATCAAGGAACTTCGCGAAGCGACCGCCGCCGGCATGGGCGCCTGCAAGGAAGCGCTCATCGCCACGAACGGCGACATGCAGGAGGCCATCAAGTACCTCCGCGAGAAGGGTCTCGCCGTCGCCGCCAAGCGCGTGGACAAGGAGTCGAAGGAGGGCATCATCGCCCTCGCGTCCGCCGCGGACGGCAAGACGCTCGCCCTCGCCGAGGTGAACTGCGAGACGGACTTCGTCGCGAAGACGGACGCCTTCAAGAAGTTCGTCGAGGACGCGGCGAAGGTCGCGCTCGAGGGCAAGGACATCGAGCAGACGCTGAACGACGACTACAAGATGCTCCTCACGAAGACGGGCGAGAACGTGAAGATCCGCCGTCAGGAGCGTTTCGCGCTCGAGGGCACGGGCGTGCTCTCCGGCTACATCCACATGGGCGGCAAGATCGGCGTCCTCGTGGAAGTCGGCTGCGACAAGGCCGACGCCCCGGAGCTCGCCGAGGCGGCCCACATGCTCTGCCTCCAGATCGCCGCGAACGCGCCGAAGTACATCAAGCCCGAGGACGTCCCGCAGGCCGAGATCGACGCGGAGCTCGAGATCAAGCTCAACGCGCTCAAGGAGCAGAAGGGCAAGCTTCCTCCCGAGCAGGCGCTCGTGGGCATCAAGAAGGGCATGGCCGCCAAGTTCTGCACGCAGATCTGCCTGTTGAAGCAGGACTACGTGGCCGATGGCGAAGTGACGGTCGAGAAGTACCTCGACGGCGTCTCCAAGACGCTCGGCGCGCCGATCACGGTGAAGCGCTTCGTCCGCCTCCAGCTCGGAGCGTAACGGCGATGACGGCGTCCCGTTCCACGGTCGCCCGCGAGCGCGCGTCCCTCCAGGACGTGCGTCGCGTGGTCGTCAAGGTCGGCACGCACTCGATCGCCACGAAGACGGGGCGTCCGGACTACCGGGCGCTCCGTCGTCTCGTCGGCCAGCTCTGCGAACTTCGCAAAGCCGGCCTCGAGGTCATTTTCGTCTCCTCCGGCGCGGTCGCGGCCGGCGTGGAGGCGCTGGGGCTGAAGGCGCGTCCCACGCAGGTCAACGACGTGCAGATGTGCGCGGCCGTGGGCCAGGCGCGCTTCATCTCCGAATACGAGAACCTCTTCGGCGCGGCGGGCGTGAAGATCGGCCAGGTGCTGCTCACGCACGCCGACTTCGACGACCGCCGGCGCGCCGCGAACGTGCGCCGTTCGCTCGACCACCTCGTGCGCGCGGGCATCGTGCCCGTCGTGAACGAGAACGACGTGGTGGCGGACGAAGAGCTCAAGGGTCTCACGTTCGGCGACAACGACTGGCTATCCTCCCTCATCGTGAAGCTCGTGCGCGCGGACGCGCTCGTGCTCCTCACGACCGTGGACGGCCTGCTCGACGCCGCCGGACGGCGCGTGCCGTCCATCGGCTCGATCCGCGACGCGATGAAGCTCGTGCGCGCCGGACAGAAGGGCTCGCTTTCCAAGGGCGGCATGGATTCCAAGCTCAAGGCCGTCAAGAACGCCGCCCAGTCGGGCGCGCACGTGGTGATCGCGAATGCCGCGACGCCGCACATCCTCCAGTCGATCTTCTCCGGACGCGACGTGGGCACGTTCGTGCCCGGCAGCGCCCTCTAGCGCGGGGGCGTTCATGCGCTACGCGATCATCAGCGACGTCCATGCGAACGAAGCCGCTCTGCGCGCTGTGCTGACGGACGCCAACGACGCACGCGCCGAGAAGGTCATCTGCCTCGGCGACGTGCTGGGCTACGGTCCCGATCCCGTCGCCGCCCTCGAACTCGTCTATCGCCGCGTGCACGTGTGCCTCGCCGGCAACCACGATGACGCCGTGTGCGGACGTTTCCCCGTGGAGGACTTCACCGACTTCGCGGCCGAGGCCGTCAAGCGCCACCGCGCGGCGATTACGCAGAAGGCGATCGACTGGCTCAGGCATCTGCCCTACACATGCGCGTTCGAGGGTTTCGCGTGCGTGCATGGCGACTTTGCGGACCCCAAGCACTTCGACTACATCCTTGAACCGCAGGACGCCGTGCCGTCATGGAGCGAACGGTCCGAGCCGCTGCTGTTCGTCGGCCACACCCATCAGCCGGGGATCTTCGTCATTGGCGCGAGCGGCACGCCGCACCGTCTCGACGGCATGGACTTTACGCTGGAGGACGGCAAGCGCTACATCGTGAACCCGGGCAGCGTGGGGTATCCGCGCAGTGGTGCGTGCCGGAGCAGCTATTGCATCTACGACGACCAGTCCCGCACCGTGTTCTTCCGGACGCTGCCGTTCGACCTTGACACGTATGCCGCGAAGATGCACGGCCAGGGCCTGAACGAGGCGCCGTGGATGCTTGCGCGCGCGGCGGAACGCCGTCGCCCGGCGGTTCGCGGTAACGCCAAGTTCGGGGTCTCGAAACCGGCGGCACGCGCACCTGAAGTCCGCATCAAGCGCATCACGCCCGCTCTCCGGGAAACGTCACTCTCGCCGCTTCGCGAAAAAGGTGAAAACCGCTTCCTTCGTTGGGTGCCCGCGCTCATCGCCCTGGGCGTTGTCGCGCTTGCCGGTATCGTCGCCTACACACTGCTGATCCTTCGCTCGATGCCGAAAGACGGCACGGCCTCGCTCGCCGGCAGCTCCGTCCAGGAGGTACCGCCTGCACCGCCGCCCGCGCAGCCGGCGGCTGAACGCACGTTCGCCCCGCCGCGGGATCTTGCGGACGGCTGGCAGGTCGCGTTCGAGGCGCCGGGCGAGCAGAAGGTCGTGATCGAGTACAACGAGAAGAAGAACGCGGAGGTGTTCCGCATCGAGCACGCCGCGCCGCATACCGTCCGGTTCACGAAACACCTGAGTTTGCGTCCGCGTCCCGCCCGGATCTACTGGAAGGTCGAGACCGCCGAGAGGCGCCGCGTGGGGGCGCAGGCGAGTTTCCAGTTTACAACGCATCTCGTGTATTCGGACGAGAACGGTGTGCAGGTGGGCCGCGAGGACGGCGGCGGCAAGCTTTCCGAAAAAAAGGACTACCGCGTGCCGGAGCGCGCGGTAGACGCCGTGCTGTCGATCGACTGCTTCTGCACGGGCACGCACGATCTCGCCGTGCCGCATTTCGCCGACCATCCGTCCGTAAAGAAAACGGGCGTACGCTAAGTCATCACTCAAAAATAACTTGGACACTCCATCGAGTATTGTTCACAAATCTTCATTGCCAACATTGTTCACAAATCACAAATGTCAATTGCAGAGTGCCGTGCAATCATTTGACCGGAGAGGGTGGAAATGCTAAACTGTGGGGCATGAACACCATACATAGAGTTTTTGCATCCTTGGGTCCGGCGTTCGTCGCATGCGCGGCTGTCGGCGCGGATGTCGAGACGTGGCGCGCGACGGAACTCGCCTTCGAGGCGGGCACGGACTACGACGTCACTGGCGCGGACGCCGTGACGTTCGACGCCGTGTTCACGCACGAGTCCGGCGAGAAGGTGTCGCGTCCCGGCTTCTGGGACGGCGGCAAGACCTTCCGCGTGCGCTTCGCCCCCACGAAACCCGGCCGCTGGAGCTGGACCACCACCTGCCAGGGCGATGGCGCGCTCGGCGGCAAGTCCGGCACGCTGGAGGCAAAGCCCTACGCGGGCGACCTCGAGATCTACAGGCGCGGGTTCGTGAAGCCGGCGAAGGGCGCGAAGCACTTCGCCTATGCGGATGGCACGCCGTTCTTCTATCTTGGCGACACGCACTGGGGCCTCTACAAGGAGGAGATCGACGAGCCCGGCCCGCACGCGGGCACGACGGGTGCGACATCCCACTTCAAGTACATCGTCGACCGGCGCGCGGCGCAGGGCTTCACCGTGTTCCAGTCCGAGTCCATCGGCGCGAAGTTCGACGTCACGGACGGCAAGGTGGACGCTGCCGACATCCCCGGCTTCCAACTCGCCGACCGCTACTACCAGCACATCGCCGACAGGGGCCTCGTCCATGCGAACGCCGAGTTCTTCTTCGCCGCGTCGATGAACAAGAAACTCGCCGACGACCCCGCCGCCATTGACCGCCTCGCGCGCTACTGGGTGGCGCGCTTCGGCGCGTGTCCGGTGATGTGGACGCTTGCGCAGGAGGTGGACAACGACTTCTACTACGACCGCGGCAGGGGACACAATTTCTACTGCGCCACGAACAACCCGTGGCTGGTCGTTGCAGAATGTCTCCACCGAGCCGACGCCTATAACCATCCGCTCACGGCGCATCAGGAGAACACCCACCACACGACCGTGACCGGACGAGGCACGAGTCCGGGACAGAAAAGGTTCGGCGGACGCTCTGTGTTCGCGGACGCATCCGTCGCCGCGCGCACGGGCCACACGTGGTGGGGCGTCCAGTGGTCGCCGTCGCTCACCGCGTCGCCCAACTGCGAACCCGCGCGCGACTACTGGGCCGATCCGCGTCCGGCGGTCAACTACGAGGGACGCTACTGCTACCTTTGGACAAAGGACTTCGGCGCGCGCGCGCAGGGCTACATCTCGTTCCTCAGCGGCATGTTCGGCTACGGCTACGGCGCGATCGACATCTGGCTCTACAAGAGCACGTACGACGTCAAGACGACGAGCAACGACGGCGTGGAAAAGATCACGCCGGCGGACAAGCAGGTGCCGTGGTGCAAGTCTGTGGAGTTCCCCAGCGCATTGCAGATGGCGCACCTGAAGAAGTTCTTCACATCCTTCGACTGGTGGAACCTCAAGCCCGGCTTTGGCGACGGCGCGCGCTTCACCCCGCGCTCCGGCACGGCGAAGGCACCCGCGAAGGGCATCGCCTACGTGTTCGCCACGCTCGCGAACCCGAACCGCATCGTATTCTACTTCTACGGACCGAATCGTCTCACGGGAACGGTCCACGGCCTCACGCCCGACCGCTTCCACACGGTGCGCTGGTTCAACACACGGACGGGCGAGTGGAAGGACGAGTCCGCCACGTTCGTCTCCGACGATCGCGGCAACCTCGAACTTCCGCCGAAGACCGATGCATCAGACTGGGCGCTTGTCGTCACCGAGCTGCCCGCGCTTGGTCCAGGCGTCTTTTCGAAGGAGATCGGGAAATAACGAAGGTACCCCGATTCTCCATTTTCACGAGATTCTGCCCTTGACGCGGTGCGTGTTTTCCACTATACTTGACACCATGAAATTGAGCCATACCATAACTTGTGCGCTCGCGGCGGCGGTTTTTTGCGCCGTGACGCCGTTCGGTGCCATGGCTGACGACGAGGACGAGTCGTCTGCCAAGGCCACTGCCGCAGACGACGCGCTGACGGAGGAAATCGCGTTCATCGAGGCGCTCGTGGAGGCGAACCTGCCGGACTTCGCCGAGTCCGTGATCGCGTCCGCGAAGAAGAAGTGGCCCAACGCCGGGCCCAAGCTGAAAGTGCTCGAGCTGCAGGGCGACCTGCGTCTCGGCAAGTTCGATGCGGTGCAGAAGGTGGTGGATTCGCTGAAGGGCCAGAAGGGCCACGAGAGCGAGTACTGGGCGCTGCGGCTCTCGATGGCGGACGCCTACTACGCGCGCGGCATGATGCCGGAGTGTCGGAAGATCTACGACGAGTTCTTCAAGGCGGTCACGAAGCCAGGGGCGGACATTCTCGACTTCTATGTGGAGAGCGGGTTCCGGTGGGCGCAGATCTGTGTGCGCGAGAAGAAGTTCGACGAGGCGATTCGGATGTACGGCAACCTGCTCTCGAAGCCGCTTCCCGAGGTGCGCTGGTGCATGGTGGCGATGGAGGACGTGGAGCTCATGCTCCGTCTCGCCGAGGACATCCCGGCCGACGCGAAGGGGCCGCAGGCCAAGAAGCGCGCCGACTATCTCGCGCAGGCGGAGAAGCTCGTGGACAAGCTCCTCTGGAAGAACGAGCTGATTCTCGTGTTCGGCAAGGCGATCGCCATGAAGGCGCACATCGCGATGCTGCGCGGCAACCCCGGGAAGGCGCAGGCCCTCGTGAACGACTACATGCCGCAGCTGAGCGAAATCCACCGCAATCTCGTCGAGCGGGATCCCCAGGGCAAGGAAGGCTACGTGCGCGCGAGCCCGATGCCCGAGTGCCGCTACCTGCTTGCGAAGATGCTCTGGGAGGGCGCGCAGGCCGAGGCGAAGAAGCCGAAGGCGAACGAGGACCATATCAAGGACTCGCTCTTCGGCGCGCGCGTCCACGGCAAGCGCAACGGCCTTGGCGCGTACAACCACGCGATCAACGTGTTCGTGAAGTACCCCGACTCGTCCTGGTCCGCCGACGCCGGCGAGATGACCGAGGCGATCGCCGCGTTCGTGAAGACCCGCTACAACAAGGAGATCAAGACCAACATCTCCGCGGCGCAGATCGAGACGCTGCGCAAGAAGCAGTACCAGAACGCGTTCGAGCTGTACCGCGGCGAGGAATACGAGAAGGCTGTCGCGGCGTACAAGGACATCCTCTCCCGCCTGAAGGAGGAGACGGAAGACTCCGTGAGCGCGCGCGGCGTGCTGGCGGACTGCTACGTGAACCTTCGCCAGAACGCGAAGAAGGGGTCGCCGGAGCAGGCCGATTACGCCAAGCTGGCCGCTGAGGCCGAGGACTTCGTCTCCACGAAATACAAGGGCGGCCCCGAGGCGATCGTGCGCGTGGCGGGCAACGAGACGCTGCGACTCGCCGCGAAGGAACACGACATGGGCGAGCGCGGCCGCGCGCAGAAGCTCTACGACGCCTTCTTCGAGAGTTACCCCGAGCACTACAACGCGGCGCAGATGTCGTACGCGCTCGCGGCGCAGGCGTACAAGGCCGAGGACTGGAACACGGCGATCCGCTTCTACGCGCAGCTCGCCACGAAGTACCCGAAGTCGGTCCACGCCGTGGACGCCCTCCAGTACCTGGCCGTCTGCAACGAAAAGCTGGGCAACACCGCGGAGCAGGAAAAGTGGCTGCGCGCGTTCGCGGCCGCCACGCCGAAGATCGGCGCGCGCACCACGGCGCACCTGAATCTCGCGCTCATGCAGCAGAAGCGCGGGTTCGCCGCGTTCCAGGCCGCCGCCGAGACGAACGACGTCGAGGCCGCCACGGCGATGCGCAAGGACGCGTACCGCGCCGTGGCGGGGGCGATTCGCGACTTCCGCGCGGTGGCGGACGCCCTGACGAAGGAGCTGGACGCCAACGGCAAGACCCTTGACGCGAAGGTGCGCGAGCAGTACCTCCTCCGCCGCGAGCAGGCCATCTTCCTCGAGGGCGCCAGCTGGCAGCGCCTGGCGTGGCCCGAGGCGAAGGTGTCCGTGTTCCGCGCCCAGGCGGTGAAGGCCTACGAGAAGTACCTCTCGCTCTACCCCAAGGGGCAGTACGCGCCGCAGGCCCTCGTGAAGATCGGCACCATCTTCACGGCCGAGAAGAACATGGAGAAGTCGCAGGAGGCGTTTGCGCGCCTGCAGCGCGACTTCCCGAATTCGGACGAGGCGAAGAACTCCGTGCCGCGTCTTGCCAAGACGCTCATCGAGATGGGCCTGAACGCCGAAGGCGTGGCCGAGTACAAGAAGATGCTCGAGACGCAGGGCGGCAAGTACACGGCGGGGCAGTTCCTCATGGCGGGCGACGCCCTCCTCGAGGCGAAGAGCTGGCTCGTGGCGAGCGACGCCTACGCGAAGACCGCCGAACTCGCCGCGTCGCTCACGAACTCCGCCGCCTACCTCGCTCCGGCGCTGCTCGGCCAGGCGAAGGCCGCCTACGGCGCGAAGAACTACGCGGAGGCGCGCCAGAAGCTGGACGACTTCATCGAGAAGTACGGCAAGTCCGCGCTCGTCATCGACGCCTACGAGATGCTCGTGGAGGTGGCCTCCGCCGAAGGCAGCCGCCAGAAGGACGACACGCTGCGCATGAACGCGTTCAACACCGCGGTCCGCGCCCTCAAGAAGCTGCGCGCCTACCGCAAGACGCAGCTCGACCAGGACCTGCTCGACATCCGCAGCGGCGAGGTGCTCCTGCGCAAGATCCAGGCGGAGTCGGCGATGAACCTGCAGGAGGCGGTGAAGGAGACGCGCGGCCGCGCGGTCGTCAGCTTCCAGGCCTTCCTCATGGCGCACGAGCCCACCGAGGATCATCCGGCGAAGGACATGTCGCCGGCCCAGCTCGAGAACCTCGAGCGCTGCTACGCGTACCTCCTGCCGCTTATGGCCGCCCACGGGTCGGACAAGGCCGACATCCTCGCGTACGGCGAGAAGTACCGCCAGCTCTTCCCGAACGGCAAGCACAAGCAGGACGTGGAGACGGTTCTCAAGCCGCTGGAAGAGAAATAGCTGGAAGAGAAATAAGCGAACACGGAAGGAACGAGGCACCATGCGGACACATCTCATCATCGCCCTTTGCGCGCTTGCGGCCCAGATGGCCGCCGGCGACGTGACGGGATCGGTCACGTCGCAGAACGGCGACGTGCTGAAGGGCTCCATACGCTGGAGCGCGCGCGACAAGGCGTACGTCGTGACGAAAGGCAACATCGAGGTCCAGGTCAAGGAGGCGGACGTCGCGGAGATCGACATCAAGAAGCCCGCGGCGTACGACGCGGCCGTCGCGCAGGTGGGGAAGGGCCAGGGCGCCGCCGCGATCCCGGCTCTCCGGAAGATCGTAAAGGAGTATGCGCACCTGAAGTGGGACAAGTCCGCAGGGCGCTACCTCGCCGAGGCCTACGTGGCCGCCGAGAAGCCGGCCGACGCGCTGAAGGTGTGCCAGGGAATCATCGACGACGATCCCACCGCCGCGTACAGGGGCGATCTTGCGCCGGCCTACTGGAGCGCGCTCCTGAGCCTGAACCGCCGGTCGCCTCTCGAGAAGAGCCTCGAGAGGGCCCTCAAGGGCGACGACCGCTTCTCGCGCGGCGCGGCGCTGATCATGCGCGGCGACCTCGCGATGAAGGACGGAGCGGAGTCCAACGACGCCTGCAGGAAGGCGCTGACCGACGGGTACCTCCGCGTCGTGTTCCTGTACAAGGACCCCCAGGTGGCCGACAAGCTCCAGCCCGAGGCCCTCTACAAGGCGGCGCACTGCTTCGACAAGCTCAACCAGAGCGGCCGCGCCGACTTCATGCGCACGGAGCTGAAGCGCACGTACGCGGACAGCCCGTGGGCGAACAAGTAGAGCGAACAACGAATAGTGAATAGTGAATAGCTGCAGTTCAGGTAACTTCAAGTCAAACGAGAACAATCTCAACCCCCAAGAGGAAACAAAAATGAAGATGATGAAAATGCGCAAGAGTGTGGTCGCGGCGATGATGCTGCTCGGCCTGGTCGTGGCTCCGGTCGCGGCTTCTGTTTCGCTGGCGGACGATCCCGCGCCGGCTACGCAAGGTGGCGGCGGCGACCTGGTGGAAACCGGCAGCGGGGCGGCTGTCAAGGAGGAGAAGAAGTCCAGCCCCAGCGGTTTCTGGGGCGTGGTGACCGGTTCGGGCGCGCTCGGCGTGATCCTCTGGCTGGCGCTCTTCCTCGACGGCGCGGCGGCCATCTACTTCACGGTGGACTGCTGGGTGCTGATCAGGCCCCAGAAGCTGATGCCGCAGACACTCATCAACAACGTGCAGGGCGCGGTGGCCGAGG
>Ga0256407_10005129_pt1 | contig 21294 bp, 19 predicted proteins | sample RumenRJG_04DNA_FD_193489 | JGI IMG/M metagenome (GOLD analysis project Ga0256407, IMG submission 193489) | Bovine rumen microbial communities from Lethbridge, Alberta, Canada - RJG_04 | ecosystem: Host-associated > Mammals > Digestive system > Stomach > Rumen | place: Canada: Alberta... | reverse complement strand
CATGCTCTTGGAGTTTTCTTCAAGCATCATGTGTCTCATCTTGGCAGGTAAGGTGGGCTCTAACATCGCTTCGGAGATAGGCACTATGCGAGTGACGCAACAGATTGACGCGTTGGAGATTATGGGGGTTAACTCGGCGTCGTTCCTCATCTTGCCTAAAGTGGTGGGTATGATGACGATGATTCCCTTCCTGGTAGTCTTCAGCATCGTTGCAGGTTTTGTAGGAGCCTATGCAACAGCCATTGCCGGCATCATCACACCTGACGACCTGACCGTCGGTTTGTTGCATAGCTTCAACCAATGGTACGTCTGGATGAGCATCATCAAGAGCATCTTCTTTGCCTTCATCATCAGTAGCGTGGCATCGTATCACGGCTACTTCGTGGAGGGCGGAAGCTTCGATGTGGGCAAGGCCAGCACAAACGCCGTCGTCTCGAGCAGCATGTTGATTCTCTTCTCAGACATCTTCCTAACCTCATTGTTGTCGTAAAATGATTGAAGTCCAGCATCTATACAAGAGTTTCGATGGCAGAGACATCCTCTCGGACATCAACATGACGTTCCGCGACGGGCAGACGAACCTCATCATCGGTCAGTCGGGTTCGGGCAAGACTGTGCTGATGAAGAACATCGTGGGGCTCTTCACGCCTACAAAGGGAAAGATACTCTACGACGGACGTGACTTCGTGACGATGGCAAAGAAGGAACGAGTGATGATGCGACGCGAAATGGGAATGATTTTCCAAAGTGCCGCCCTTTTCGACTCCATGACCGTACTGGAGAATGTTATGTTCCCGCTCGACATGTTCTCCGACATGAATCAGGCCGACCGCATCACTCGTGCCCGTTTCTGCCTCGAGAGAGTCAACCTGAAAGGAGCCGAAGACAAGATGCCAGGCGAGATAAGTGGCGGTATGCAGAAACGTGTGGCGATTGCCAGAGCCATTGCTCTCAATCCCAAATACCTCTTTTGTGACGAGCCAAACTCTGGTCTCGATCCGAAAACGAGTCTCGTCATCGACGACCTCATCAGCAGTATCACGCACGAATACGGCATGACGACCATTATCAACACACACGACATGAACTCCGTGCTCGGCATAGGCGAGAGCATCCTTTTCATTTGCGATGGTCACAAAGAATGGGAGGGCTCGAAGGATCAGATAATGGGTTCTACCAACGAAAAGCTGAATTCCTTCATCTTTGCAAGCGACTTGCTGAGGAAGGTCAAGGAAGAAGAAGCTCAAAAGGAGAAATTGTAAATGGAAAACGGTGAAATGGAAAATGAGAGTTTGCAGCTTCGAAGCGAAGGACTTGTAAAGATATACGGCAAGCGAACTGTTGTGAACAACGTCACTTTCAACGTTCGTCAGGGCGAGATTGTTGGTTTGCTTGGGCCGAACGGTGCAGGCAAAACCACCTCTTTCTACATGACGACAGGCCTCGTTTTGCCAAACGACGGACATATCTTCCTGGGTGACGAGGAGATTACCGACCTGCCTGTTTATAAGAGAGCTCGTCTGGGCATTGGTTACCTCGCGCAAGAAGCCAGCGTTTTTCGCAAGATGAGTGTAGAAGACAATATCGCCAGCGTGCTCGAGATGACGAATAAGACGAAGGAAGAACAGCGCGAAAAGCTCGAAAGTCTTATCACGGAGTTCCATCTCGAAAAGGTACGAAAGAACTTGGGCGACCAGTTAAGTGGTGGCGAACGACGCAGGACGGAGATTGCCCGCTGCCTTGCAATCGACCCGAAGTTCATTATGCTCGACGAACCTTTTGCTGGTGTTGACCCGATTGCTGTGGAGGACATACAATATATCGTGTGGAAACTGAAGCAGAGGAACATCGGAGTTCTTATCACGGACCACAACGTGGAGGAGACCCTCTGCATTACCGACCGCGCCTATCTGCTGTTCGAAGGGCAGATACTTTTCCACGGAACACCTCAGGAGCTGAGTGTCAATCCCGTTGTTCTCGATAAATACCTGACCAGAAACTTTGTCCTTCGCTTCAAGGATTTCCAGCAAATGGAGGAGCAACGCACGGCAACCGGGAAGGCATGACGTGAGTTGTCTCCCTCCGGCTCACCCGTAAGGTGGAGAATAAATAGTATATGCTAAATGATTAAATGGCAAATAATATGAAACGTCTTATTTTAATTCTATTCTTGATGCCTTTGATGGCATTTGCAAAGGGTGATGACTTCCCGCGTCTTGTCATCATCACCATTGACGGATTACGTTGGCAGGAGGTCTTCTCTGGTGCTGAAGAGAGCCTGCTTTCCAACACGAAAGAGGTGAGGAACGTCGAGCAGACACGTCGCCTCTATTGGCGACACACACCTGTTGACCGCCGTATGGCTTTGATGCCTTTCGTCTGGAACACAGTCGCCAAGCAAGGCATGCTCATCGGCAACCGCAATCTTGGTAGCGTGATGCAGGTCGCCAACAAGACAAACATCTCTTTCCCAGGCTATTCTGAGATGATGACAGGCATCGTGGATGAAGACATCAAGGGCAACGACCCTATTCCCAATCCCCATCTTAACGTCCTCGAAGTGGCCAATCAAGACCTTCGTTATAAGGGAAGCGTCGTAATGTATGGCTCTTGGAAGTCGACACGTTATGCCATTCATAACGAAGAAGCACACATTCCCGCCAGTGTCTCTTACGAGAAGAACATTGCAAAAACGCAGACGCCTGTCCTAAAGATGGTGGACAGGATGATGGAAGGCATGCCTCACTATTGGGGAAGTGAGCACTTTGATGCTTTCACGTATGCTTATGCCATTGAGACATTGAAGGCAGACCATCCCAAAGTGATGTGGATATCCTTTGGTGACTGCGACGAGTGGGCGCATGCTCGCAAGTACGATTTTTACCTCGATGCAGCCAACGCCACCGATGCTTTCATTAGCGATATCTACAATGCATGCGAGTCGGATAAGTTCTATAAAGGCAAGACCACCTATCTCATCACCTGTGACCACGGGCGTGGGGATGGTGACCAATGGGCAAGTCATGGCAGCAGACCAAAGGTTCCGAGGCAACTTGGCTCATGCTCCTGGGCAAAGGCATTGAACCAAAAGGCGAGACACTCAACAACGGTCCCTTCTTCACAAAGCAAGTGGCTGCAACCATCGCCCGAATCCTCGACCTTGATTTCACGCCTGAAGGCGGTGCGCAACTCCTGCCCATCGCTCCTTAGCCGAGTGTCCTGCAGGGCAGGGTGACGTTTTGTAAACAAGCCACATACGTGCATCCGGGAAAATCCACACGTGCATTCTGCAAAATCCACACGTGCATTCTGCAAAATCCACCTGTGGATTTGCCCGAATCCACCTGTGGATTTTGCGAAGGACTCGAAACAATTCCTCATTCTTCTTTCTTTTTAACCTTTTAATATTTCAATTTTTCAACTTTTCTTTGTACCTTTGCACCCGCTTTAGAAGAAAAGGATAATAACTAAACCCAAATAACTGATGAAGATATCATTTGAAAACGTTGACAAGGTGAGCGCTTTGCTTACCCTTAACATCGAGAAAGCTGACTATGAAGATAAAGTAAAGAAGGCCCTTAAGGACTTTAGCCATAAGGCAAGTCTGCCTGGTTTCCGTCCTGGCAAAGTACCTGCTTCGCTCATTCAGAAGCGTTTTGGTACAGAAGTAAAGGCGGAGGAAATCAACAAGATTCTTGGTGAGGAAGTCAACAAGTACATTCGTGAGAATAAGATTAACATGCTTGCCGAGCCTCTTCCAAATGAAGAGAAGACTCCTCAGATGGATTTCGAGACACAGGACGACTTCACCTTCGCCTTCGACATTGCACTCGCTCCTGAGTTCGACGCCAAGCTCTCCAAGAAGGACAAGTTGACGTACTACGAAATCAAGGTGGACGATGCCCTTGTTGATCAGCAGGTGCAAAGCTATTGCCAACGTGGCGGTCAGCATGTAAAGACGGAAAGTTTCGAGAAGGGTGACATGGTGAAGGGCACGCTCACGCAACTCAACACCAAGAACAATACGCTCAAGGACGGCATTACCGTCGAGGACGCAGTTATGCTCCCCGAGTACATGAAGGACAACAAGGAGAAAGAAAAGTTCGAAGGTGCCAAGCTCGGCGATGTCATCACCTTCAACCCGGCAAAGGCATATGCTGGTAATGCTACAGAACTTGCCAGCCTGCTGCACATCACGAAGGAAGAAGCAGAGGAAATGAAGTCGAACTTCAATTTCCAGATAAGCGAGATTATGCGCTACGAGCCTGCCAAGCTCGATCAGGACCTCTTCGACAAAGTGCTCGGAGAAGGTGTAGTGAAGAGCGAGAAGGAGTTTCGTGAGTTTATTGCCAACGACATCAAGAAGAACTTTGCTGGCGAGGCAGAATATCAGTTCACACAAGACCTTCGCGACTACATCTTGGGTCGCATCGGTAAAGTTGAGTTCCCTGAAGCACTCCTGAAGCGTTTTATGAAGCTTCGCAATCAGGATAAGGGCGAGCAGTATGTCGAGGAGAACTTCGAGAAGAGCCTGCCCGAACTGCTCTGGCACCTTGCTAAGGAGCAGATTTGCGACCAGCTTGAGGTGAAGGTGCAGCATGAAGATGTGCTCGAGACAGCGAAACACTACACCCGTCTTCAGTTCGCTCAGTACGGTATGATGAATCTTCCCGAAGAGACCGTCACGAACTACGCAGCCGAGATGCTCAAGAACGAGCAGCAGGCACAAGGTCTCGTAGAACGTACCGTCGAGAACCTCATGGCAGCGAAAGTCAAGGAAGCCGTTACGCTGAAGACAAAGGAAGTCTCGATGGACGAGTTCCGCAAGCTCTCGGAGAAGAAGTAAAATCTCTCGCGTACGCGTGTTATTATATATAATGTGATAGCTATGGATAAAGAGTTTCGCAAGTTCGCAACCCGTCATATGGGTATAAACAGCATGGTGCTCGACGATGTGGTCAGCATGCAAAATCAGTACCTCAATCCCTACATCCTTGAGGAGCGTCAGCTGAACGTAACGCAGATGGACGTCTTCAGCCGTCTGATGATGGACCGCATCATCTTCCTTGGCACAGAGATTGACGACTATACTGCCAACACCTTGCAGGCTCAGTTGCTCTTCCTCGACAGTGCCGACCCGGGCAAAGACATCAGCATCTACATCAACAGCCCTGGCGGAAGCGTTCATGCAGGCTTAGGCATCTACGATACAATGCAGTTCGTATCAAGCGATGTTGCAACAATCTGCACAGGTATGGCAGCAAGCATGGCAGCCGTGTTGCTTGTCGCAGGTAAGGAAGGCAAGCGAAGTGCACTGAAGCATAGTCGCGTCATGATACATCAGCCGATGGGCGGTGCGCAAGGTCAGGCAAGCGACATCGAGATTACTGCTCGAGAGATACTGAAGCTCAAGAAAGAGCTCTACAGCATCATAGCAGAGCATTCGCATACCGACTTCGATAAAGTCTGGGCAGATAGCGACCGAGACTACTGGATGACGGCGCAGGAAGCCCTCGAGTACGGGATGATTGACCGTGTGATGACACGCAAAGAGGATTAAGGTTTCATTCAATAACCTCTGAGCTTTAACCAATAACCTCTATTGATGACAGGCAAGCGCAAAAACCGTTGCTCCTTCTGTGGACGCAGTGAAGACGAGGTAGCTCTGATGCTTACAGGCTTGAACGGCTTCATCTGCGACGAATGTGTCCGTCAGGCAGAGCATATAGTTCGGGAAAATTTGGGCAGTAAGGTAAATGTCAAGACCGGTAGTACAGCTGGCCTTGACATGGACGATATTCCCAAGCCTCGTGACATCAAGGCCTTTCTCGACCAGTATGTAATCGGGCAGGACAGCGCGAAGCGTTACCTTTCTGTTGCCGTCTATAACCACTACAAACGTTTGTCGCAGAAGACAGATGATGGCGTGGAGATAGAGAAAAGCAACATCATCATGGTCGGCGCAACAGGTACGGGCAAGACTCTGTTGGCTCGCACTATTGCAAAGCTGCTCAAGGTGCCTTTCACCATTGTGGATGCCACCATCTTCACCGAAGCAGGTTATGTAGGAGAAGACGTCGAGAGCATCCTGACCCGACTTCTGCAAGTGGCAGATTACGACGTGACGGCTACCGAACGCGGCATTGTCTTCATCGACGAGATAGACAAGATAGCTCGCAAGCAAGACAATCCGAGCATTACTCGTGACGTGAGTGGCGAAGGAGTGCAGCAAGGACTGCTTAAACTTCTTGAGGGTTCGATAGTAAACGTGCCACCAAAGGGTGGACGAAAGCACCCGGATCAGGACTACATTCATGTCGACACACGCAACATCCTCTTCATCTGTGGTGGTGCTTTCGACGGCATAGAGCGCAAGATAGCACAGCGCTTGAACACACATGTGGTAGGTTACGACAGCGTGCAGAACCAGCAAAAGATTGACACGAAGGACTTGATGAAGTACATCGTTCCGCAAGACCTCAAGAGTTTTGGCCTTATCCCTGAAATCATCGGTCGTTTGCCGGTTCTCACATACCTCAATCCCCTCGACCGCGATGCCTTGCGAAAGATCCTGACTGAGCCAAAGAACTCGCTCGTCAAACAGCAGATAAAGCTTTTCCAGATGGATGGTATCACGCTTTCCTTCGAGGAAGATGCCTTGGACTTCATCGTGGACAAAGCCATCGAGTACAAGCTTGGAGCCCGTGGCTTGCGCAGCATCATGGAGACTATTATGATAGAGGCGCAGTTCAGCGCTCCTTCGAATGGCGAAAAGATACTTACTATTACTCGTGAGTATGCAGAGCAACAGATAAAGAAGAGTGAAAAGTTGAAATAAGGAGGGAATGAAATCCCTCTTTTTTTATTTTTAACTGAAATTTCTTTGGATGTTTGCGCAAAAAGACGTATCTTTGTAACACTACTTGACTTTGTCGAGCTTTTACACTTGACCTCGTCGAGCAGTGCGGTTTTATTTCAAATACCACCTGAATGCACGAGATTAATTTGACAGAACAACTGAAGCATTTCTTTGGCTTCGATACCTTCAAGGGCGACCAGGAAGCGATTATCCGCAACCTCCTCGATGGCAAAGACACCTTTGTGCTGATGCCGACCGGCGGCGGTAAGTCGCTGTGTTACCAGTTGCCGGCTTTGATAAGCGAAGGCACGGCTATCGTGATTTCTCCCCTCATTGCTCTGATGAAGAACCAAGTTGATGCGATACGTCAGTTTATGGACAACGACGGCATCGCTCACTACCTTAATTCTTCCCTCACCCGAGCGCAGATAGATATGGTGAAGGAAGACGTCAGCGCTGGCCGCACGAAGCTACTCTACGTCGCACCCGAGTCGCTGACGAAGGAAGAGAACATGCGATTCCTTTCCAACACCAAGATATCGTTCTATGCCGTCGACGAGGCACATTGTATCTCGGAGTGGGGTCACGATTTCCGTCCTGAGTACCGCAACATCCGTCCGCTCGTCGAGCAAATCGGCAAGGCGCCCATTATTGCTCTCACAGCAACGGCGACTGATAAAGTCCGCACGGACATAAAGAAGAACCTCGGCATACCTGATGCTACAGAGTTCAAGAGTTCATTCAACCGCCCCAATCTCTACTACGAGATACGCCCCAAAACGAAGGACGTGGACAAGGACATCACGCGTTTCGTGCTACAAAATAAGGGTAAGAGCGGCATCATCTATTGCTTGAGCCGTCGTCGTGTAGAGGAACTCGCGGAAATGTTGCGAGCCAACAACATCAAGGCACGCGCTTATCATGCAGGAATGGAGTCGGTCGATAGGGCAGAGACACAGGACGACTTCCTCATGGAGCGCATCGACGTCATCGTTGCTACCATTGCTTTTGGTATGGGCATCGACAAACCCGACGTCCGCTACGTCATCCACTACGACATTCCCAAGAGCCTCGAAGGCTATTATCAGGAGACAGGCCGAGCTGGCAGAGACGGCGGAGAAGGCATCTGCCTCACTTTCTTCTCGCCTCACGACCTGCGCAAGCTCGAGAAGTTCATGCAAGGCAAACCCGTTGCAGAGCAGGACATCGGTCGGCAGTTGTTGCAAGAGACGGCAGCATACGCCGAAACATCCATCTGCCGACGCAAGTTCCTCTTGCATTACTTCGGAGAGGAGTACGAGCCCGAGAACTGCGGCAAGTGCGACAATTGCCTCCATCCGCGCGAAAGAGTGGAAGCTGGCGACGAGCTCCTGCTGGTGCTCAAGGTCATCAACGCCGTCAAGGAAGGCTTCAAGACGCAGCACATCATCGATATCCTGGTCGGCAACGAGACGGACGACGTCATCGCACATCGCCACGAAATGCTCAGCTGCTTCGCTTGCGGCGACGACCGCGAGGCGCCGTTCTGGAATGCCGTCATCCGCCAGGCAATGATATCCGGCTACATCGAGAAGGGCATCGAGAACTATGGCCTGCTGAGCATTACCGAACAAGGCCGCGAGTACATGAAAGAGCCAGAAGACTTCTACATCACCGAGGACCGCGAGTTCGACGAATACAACGACGTTGCAGGCGAAGGCACATCAGTGCTCGACGAGACGCTCTTCGCCATGCTCAAAGACCTCCGTCGCGATGTTGCCCGACGCAAGAACCTGCCGCCATACGTCATCTTCCAAGACCCGTCGCTCGAGGATATGGCGACGTCTTATCCTACAACAGTTGAGGAACTCAAGAACATCAAGGGCGTCGGCGAAGGCAAGGCAAACCGCTACGGAGCAGAGTTCGTGCAACTCATCGCACGCTACTGCGAAGAGAACGAGATAGACCGCTTCGAAGACTTCCGCATACGCACCGTCGTCAACAAGAGCGCCGACAAGGTCAGCATCATCACCTCCATCGACCGACAAGTCGACCTCGAAGAGATAGCCCGCACCAAGGGCATGACACTCGACGAGTTGCTCGACGAAATATACAGCATGGTCGAGAGCGGAACAAAGCTCAACCTCGACTACTACATTCGCGAGGTCATGGACGACGACCACATGCAGGACATCTACGACTACTTCCGCGAGGCAGAGGACAACAACATCGACGACGCCCTCGACGAGTTCGCCGACGACGAAGACGAATACACAGAGGAAGAAATCAAACTCGTCCGCATCAAGTTCCTCTCCGAAAACGGCAACTAAGAGACATGAGGCTGTATCATGGGACAAACATCGTGGCAGTAAAGCCCGAAGTCCGTATAGTATAGTCGGTTTCACGAAGGACTTTGGGTATGGCTTCTATTGTACAGAGATTGAGAAACAGGCAAGACGTTGGGCTGTGTCCAAGCGCAAACCTCATATTGTCTGTGTCTATGACTATGAGCCGAATGCAGAACTTAGGAAGAAATTGTTTCCCGTGATGTCTGACGAATGGCTCGACTTCGTGGCGGCGTGTCGTCATGGTGAATCGCATCCCTACGATATTGTCGAAGGGCCAATGGCCGACGACGAAGTTTGGGATTATGTCGAAGACTTCCTTGCAGGGCGCATCACGCGTGAAGCCTTTTGGGAACTGGCCAAATTCAAGCATCCGACGCATCAGATTCTCTTCTGCAACGACAAAGCCCTCTCGACATTGCGGTTCGTAGAGTATTATGAAATAAAGGATAGGCCATGAGCAACATTTATTTTCCCGAGGAAGAGATAACATACAACGACCTCTATTTCATCTGTTACATGATAGAGCGAGTGGCTCGTACCATCAAGCAACCAAACCGATACGTGGTCGAACATATCGGTCGGGAAGGGCTTGCACGGCAGTTGTCGATAGCCGAGACCAGCCATTGCCTCAATCCCGAGCAGGTTGTCAGCGATTGGAAAGAAGAATATCATCTTCAGGACGGGACGACCGATGTCACCCGGATTGACAGTCGCTTCACCGACACCTATCCTTCTGCCACACAGATGGGGAAGGTCTATGCGCGTTTGATAGAAACTGTGTCGCAGGGGCAAGACCTTGTCCAAACGATACAAAATGTCTATTCCTCTCCGATATGCGATGTTATAGACAACTACAATTCAAGCGCCTTCTACGAGCCAAGCTGCGTTCAAGTTCGTGCCTATCAAAATGGCTTCTTTTAGAAGGATTCCAACGAACGTTCAGGAGGAAACGGAAAAAGCTGTACGCAGGAACATGGATTTCTGCGTGCAGCTTTTTCGCATTGGTACTCTGCAAGGGGTGACGACGCAGAGTAAAACTTCCGCATGCGGGAATCGCAATCCCCGCGTGCGGCGTTGGTCATTTCCGCGTGCGGGGATTCGAATCCCCGCACGCGGCGTTTTTTACTTCAGCACGCCGCAAGGAAAACCTTGGCGTGCCGAATCTCTTACTTCAGCACGCCGAGCTCCTTGCCGACCTTGATGAAGGCGGCAATGCACTTGTCGAGATGCTCGCGCTTGTGGCCGGCGGAGAGCTGTACGCGGATGCGGGCCTCGCCCTTCGGCACGACGGGATAGTAGAAGCCCGTTACGTAGATGCCTTCTTCCTGCATCTTGGCAGCGAAGACCTGCGAGAGCTTGGCATCGTAGAGCATCACGGCGCAGATGGCGCTCTGCGTGGGCTTGATGTCGAAGCCTGCGGCCATCATCTTGTCGCGGAAGTAGCTTACGTTCTCCACCAAGCGGTCGTGCAGCTCGTTGCTTTCCTTGAGCATCTTGAAGACCTCAAGCGAAGCGCCGATGATGCAGGGAGCCAGTGAATTGGAGAACAGGTAGGGACGCGACCTCTGACGCAGCAGGTCGATAATCTCCTTGCGGCCAGTCGTGAAGCCGCCCAAAGCGCCGCCGAATGCTTTGCCCAAAGTTCCCGTATAGATATCGACGCGTCCGTAGGTGTCGGTCAGTTCGCTGACGCCGTGACCTGTCTTGCCGACCACACCTGCCGAGTGGCTCTCGTCCACCATCACCAGTGCGTCATATTTCTCAGCGAGGTCGCAAATCTTGTCCATCGGAGCGACATTGCCGTCCATGGAGAAGACGCCGTCGGTCACGATGATGCGGAAGCGCTGAGCCTGTGCTTCTTGCAGGCACTTCTCCAGCTCTTCCATGTTGGCGTTGGCGTAGCGATAGCGCTTTGCCTTGCAGAGGCGCACGCCGTCGATGATTGATGCGTGGTTGAGGGCATCGCTGATGATGGCATCCTCCTCCGTGAAGAGCGGTTCGAAGACACCGCCGTTGGCGTCGAAGCAAGCAGCATAGAGGATGGTATCTTCCGTGTGGAAGTAGTCGCTGATGGCAGCCTCGAGCTGCTTGTGGATGTCTTGTGTGCCGCAGATGAAGCGGACGCTCGACATGCCGAAACCGCGCTCCTGCATCATTTTCGTAGCGCCCTCGATGAGGCGCGGATGGTCGGAGAGGCCAAGATAGTTGTTGGCACAGAAGTTCAGGACTTCCTTTCCCTTGACTTGGATGGCAGCCTTCTGAGGACTTTCGATGAGGCGCTCTTCCTTGTAAAGGCCAGCTTCACGAATCTCAGCGAGCGTCTGGCTGAGATGTTCTTTCATTTTACCGTACATAGATATAAGGTTATAAGGTTAATAGGTTAGTGTGTAATGATGTTTTGTGTCATTTGTAGTGCAAAGATACAAAATTATTCTCAATACTTCTTTCTTAATTATGAATTAATTTGTAACTTTGTGGTCGCTAAAACAAAAAACAACTTTATCTACAATGAAGAACATACTGATTATCGGCTCAACAGGACAGATAGGTTCTGAGCTAACGATGCACCTTAGAGGTCTTTACGGAAACGAACACGTTGTGGCAGGCTACATTCCTGGAGCCGAGCCTAAGGGTGAATTGCTTGAGAGCGGACCATGTGCTCTGGCTGACGTGATAAAGGCCGAGAGCATCGCTGATGCGGTGAAGAAGTACAACATCGACGCCATCTACAACCTCGCAGCCTTGCTGTCTGTTGTGGCAGAGTCGAAGCCTCGCTTGGCGTGGAATATCGGCATCGATGGATTGTGGAACATCCTCGAGATTGCTCGCGAGAACAAGTGCGCGGTGTTTACTCCCAGCTCGATTGGCTCGTTTGGTCTTGAGACGCCCCACGATATGACACCCCAGGACACCGTGCAGCGTCCGCGCACCATCTACGGCGTGTCGAAGGTGACGACTGAGCTCCTCTCAGAATGGTTCTACCATAAGTACGGCGTCGACACACGCAGCGTCCGCTTCCCCGGTATTATTTCCTACGTCACACCTCCAGGTGGTGGCACCACCGACTACGCTGTTGACATTTACTACTACGCTGTTCGTGGTGAACGCTTCACTTGTCCCATCAAGGCCGGCACGCACATGGACATGATGTATATGCCCGATGCCCTGCACGCAGCAACAATGCTGATGGAGGCCGACCCAAGCCGCCTCGTGCATCGCAACGGCTTCAACATCGCTGCCATGAGTTTTGACCCGGAGATGATCTACCAGAACATCAAGAAGTATAAGCCGGAGTTTGAGATGGTCTATGACGTCGACCCGCTGAAGCAGTCGATTGCCGAGTCCTGGCCCAACATGATGGACGACTCTTGCGCTCGTCAGGAATGGGATTGGGAACACAAGTTCGACCTCGACGCAATGACGAAGGACATGCTCGAGAAGCTGGCAAAGAAACTCCTTTAAGCTGCTATATCAATAATAATCGCTAAATAGTTGAGAGTCCGATGTAATGCGTCGGACTCTTCTTTTTTACCTGTCATTTTACCCGATTTGTCGTCAGTCGGAACCAGTCTTCCCGCGTCTGTTTTGTTGCTGCATGGCGACGAAGCGATCAACTTGGCGTGGAAAGTTTGTTGTTTATACACGTAAAGGCAAAGAGCATCTCGTGCCATGTTGGCTGGCGCGACAGGACGGGCAAAGAAAATCCGCGTGCCTCGATGGGTATCGTAGCACGCGGATTGTGTTGATGCTCGCAGGAGCGATTGTAGAGACGGGTCGTCAGTTCACTTCAATCAGCACTTCGGAGAGGGTGGGATGGATGTGGACGGTCTCGCGCAACTGCCGGAGCGTTGCCCCGAGCGTGATGTAGGCCGTCACTTCCTGCACGATGTCGGCGGCATGCGCGCCGAAGACGTGTGCGCTGAGCAACTTGCCTTCCTCGGGCTCGCAACACAGCTTCACCATTCCCTCGGTCTCGTTCATCGCCAGAGCTTTGCCGTTGGCGCGGTAGAAACTCTTGTGGCACTCGAACGGCACGCCCTGTTCCTTCAGTTGATCTTCCGTGGGACCGACGCAAGCGGCTTCAGGCTCGGTGAAGATAGCGGCAGGCATGAAGTCGAAACGTATCTTGTCCTCGATGCCGAGGATGCGGTTCACGACGTGTATGCCCTGCATCTCTGCCGCATGGGCCAGCATCTGTCGTCCGTTGACGTCGCCAATCGCGTAGATGCCTTTCACGCTGGTCTTGAAGTTCTCGTCCACGGCGATGCCCTTGCGTTCGTCATAGTCAAAACCTGCATTGGCGAAGTCCGGCGACACGTTCGGCTTGCGGCCCGTTGCCATCAGCACGTAATCGGCCTCCACGCTCACCTCCTTGCCTTTCTGCTCAAACAGGACAGTCGAGCCGTCGATGGCTTTCACGCCAGCTCCCATGTAGAAGCTGATGCCGCGTTTCTCCAGAAGTTTGCGCAGGCGCTTGGCAATATCGCCATCCACCATGGGCAGGCACTCCTTGAGGTACTCCACGACGGTCACCTCCGAGCCGAAGCGTTGGAAGACGCTCGCGAACTCCATGCCGATGACGCCAGCGCCTATGATGCAGAGCCGTTTGGGCAGTTCCTTCAGGCCGAGCAACTCGGTGGAAGAGCCAACGTTCTGTCCGTCGGCACCAGGGATGGGCAGCATCTTTGCACTGCTACCTGTGGCGACGATGATGTGCTTTGCCGTTATGCCGCTCACCGTATTAGCATTGATGAAGACGCCCTTCTCGCGAATCAGCGTGATGTTGGGGTGGGAGAGGAGTGTCTCCACGCCGCTGCGTAATGCCTCGACCACTTGCGGCTGACGCTCTACGGCTTCCTTGAAGTCCTTGGAATGCACGTAGGTCTTCGTCGGGATGCAGCCCACGTTGAGACACGTGCCACCCACGTGTACGTCCTCGAACACGGTAACCTTGAGTCCGTGCCTGGCCGCATAAACCGCTGCCTTGTAGCCTCCAGGGCCGGCTCCGATGATTATAAGGTCAGTCATTCTTTGCTTTTCCAGTAGGTTGTTATAGGATTCTTTGCTGCCAACACGTCGTCCACACGGCCAATTGGCGTGTTGTGTGGCGCTGTCTTCACCAGTTCGGGATCTGTCTTGGCTTCCTTCGCAATCTTGTGCATCACGTCGATGAAGGCGTCGATGGTCTCCTTGCTCTCGTTCTCGGTTGGCTCTATCATGAGACTTTCATGGAAGAGCAACGGGAAATAGATGGTCGGAGCATGATACCCATAGTCAAGCAAACGCTTGGCAACGTCCATTGTCGTCACGCCGGTACTCTTGTCGACAAGTCCGTCGAAGACCACCTCGTGCTTGCACAGGCCCTTGATAGGCAGCAGATAACTGTCGCGGAGGCGCTCTTTGATGTAGTTCGCGTTGAGTGTTGCCAAGGGGCCGACCTGCTTGATGTTCTCTGAGCCGAGCGACAGGATGTAGGCATAGGCCTTCAGCATCACACCGAAGTTGCCGAAGAAGTTGCCGACGCTGCCGAGAGGCTTATTGCCGTTGCTGATGTCTGATGCTGTTCCCCAGTCAATGATGAAGCCTTCCCATTCGGTCGGACCGTCTTCGGGGAGGTCGTAGTTCACGACAACCTTCTTGACGCGAGGCGTCGGGAGGAACTGCTCCAAGCCCTTGCGTACGCCGACTGGGCCGCTGCCAGGGCCACCGCCACCATGAGGCGTGGAGAATGTCTTGTGCAGGTTGATGTGCATCACGTCGAAGCCCATGTCGCCGGGACGGCATTCGCCGAGCAGCGCATTGAGGTTCGCACCGTCGTAGTACATGAGGCCGCCTGCCTTGTGCACCATCTCGGTAATCTCCAAGACACGCGGCTCGAAGATGCCAAGCGTGTTGGGGTTGGTCATCATCATGGCTGCGACCTCGCTTCCCATCTCGCTGAGAAGCTGACGCAGGTGGTCAACATCGACCGTGCCGTCAGCCAGGCTCTTCACCTCGACGACTTCCAGGCCGCAGACTGCTGCAGAGGCTGGGTTCGTGCCATGTGCCGAGTCGGGAATAAGCACCTTTGTGCGGACGTCTCCCTGGCTTTCGTGATATGCACGGATGACCATCAGGCCGGTCAGCTCGCCGTGTGCTCCGGCACAGGGATTCAGCGTGAATTCGCTCAGTCCGGCAAGTTCGGCAAGCGACTCCTGCAGGTTGTAGTACACTTCCAGTGCGCCTTGGCAGGTCACGGCTGGTTGCAGGGGATGCAATCCGGCGAAAGCCTTCAGTCCGGCTATCTCTTCGTTGATGACGGGATTGTACTTCATCGTGCATGATCCGAGCGGATAGAAGCCGTCGTTCACGCCGAAGTTGTTGTGGCTGAGGTTCGTGTAGTGACGCACCACCGTCAGCTCGTCGCACTCGGGCAGGCGGGCAGCTTCTTTGCGGCGAAGTGCCTCGGGCAGCTCTGCTGTTGTGTGTGTGCGGTCATAGTCCTGCGGAAGGGAGTAACCCTTGCGTCCTTTCTTCGACAACTCAAAGATAAGGTTTCCATATAATGTCCTGTTCATGCCTTTGCCTCCTCTTCCTTAAATTGCTGAATAATCTCGACGAGTTCGTCGATCTCCTCTGTTGAGCGCTGCTCCGTGACAGCCAGCATGAGCGTCTTCTCGCCGACCTGAACGCCAGCGAGGTAGCCGTTGGCGGTGCATTCGTCGAGGAGCGCTTCGAGGTCTCCCTCGTAGTCCACGCAGAACTCATTGAAGAAAGGCTGTCCCGGGAAAGTGTCCTTGAACTTGCCCGTCGCGATGAGTTTGTCGCGGAGACTGTGTGCGCCGGCATAGCTCATCTCCGCCACTTCGCGAAGTCCCTCTTTGCCCATGAGGCTGAGGTATATCGTGACGTAGAGCGCCATGAGGCTCTGGTTGGAACAGATGTTGGAGGTTGCCTTCTGGCGACGTATGTGCTGCTCGCGAGCCTGCAGTGTCAGGACGAAAGCTCGCTGGCCGCGATTGTCGAGGGTCTGTCCCACGATACGTCCCGGCAGCTTTCGCATCAGCTTCTCCGTGCAGGCCATGTAGCCCACGCCGGGGCCTCCGAAGGTCATGGGAATGCCGAGGCTCTGGCCTTCGCCAACAGCCACGTCGGCTCCCCACTCAGCAGGCGTCTTCAGAATTGCAAGGTCGGATGGGTTGGCGTTCACTACGAAGATGCCTTTCTGCTCGTGAAGGGCGTCGGCGATACCTGTGTAATCTTCGACGATGCCGTAGTAGTTGGGCTGCTGCACGATGAGTCCTGCCACGCCGCCTTCAGCGATTTCCTTGTCGAGAGCGCTGCGGTCGAGAACACCATTAACAGCAGGCACAAGCTTGATGGGGAAGCCGTGGAAGTGCGCGTAAGTCTCGACGACACGACGAACCTTTGGGTCCACCGTCTCGCTCATCAAGACGCAGTTTGCCTTCTTGGCGTTGCCCCAAGCCATCATGGCAGCCTCTGCCGTAGCGGTTGCGCCGTCGTACATCGAGGCGTTGGCAATGTCCATGCCCGTCAGCTCTGCAATCATCGACTGATACTCGAAGATGTAGTGGAGCGTGCCCTGCGATATCTCGGCCTGGTAGGGCGTATAAGATGTCAGGAACTCCGAGCGCTGGATGAGGTTCTGCACTACGCTGGGAGCATAGTGGTCGTAGCATCCTGCACCGGCAAAGCAGACGAGTTGCATCGCATTATCCGGTGCGGTCAGTTGTTCGAAGAAGAGTCGCAGGTCAGTCTCCGAGAGAGCTTCGGGCAGTTCATACTCTCTTTTGAAGCGCGCTGCCTCAGGCACATCGTCGAAGAGGTCGTGAACCGACTTCGCACCGGCAGCCTTAAGCATTTCCTGCAAGTCTTCCTCGGTATGAGGAAAATACTTAAACATGGAGACGTTATTCTTTGCAGTGTTCCTTATATGCTTCTACATCCATGAGGGCATCGAGTTCCGAGGGGTCGGAGAGCTGCACCTTGATGATCCAGTTGGCAAAGGCGTCTTCGTTCAGAAGCTCGGGCTGGTCCTCGAGAGCCTCGTTAACTTCAACGACTGTACCGCTTACGGGAGAAATCAAATCACTTGCAGCCTTGACGCTTTCAACGGCGCCGAACTCTTCGCCTGCTGTTACCTCGTCGTCCACTTCGGGCATATCAACGTAAACTACATTGCCGAGAGCGTGCTGAGCATAGTCCGAAATACCAATGTAACCGTATTCGCCTTCAACGCGAATGTACTCGTGTGACTCGCTGTAGCGGAGTCCTTCTTCAAATTTAGCCATAAATTACTTACTTTTTATAATGTTTATCGTAAAATTTCTTCTTGACAACTTTGCCCTCGAAGACTTTCTTGCGGATTTGGACAGAGAGTGGTGTGTCGAGTTTTGCATAGTCGGTCTTGACGAGAGCCATGCAGACGCTCTTATCGACGCTGAGGCAATGATAGCCGGTCGTCACTTCGCCCACTTGCTCGCCCTCCATGTTGAGGACGGGATAGCCATGGCGGGGGATGGCTTTGTCCACGAGTTCTATGCCGACGAGCTTCTGTGCGACGCCATTTGCCTTCTGCTCAACGAGGGCTTCCTTGCCGATGAATTCAGGCTTGTCGAGCTTGCAGAACATTGACAGACCTGCCATTACGGGGGAGATGTCTGCGCTGAGCTCGTCGCCATAAAGCGGCAGACCGACCTCGAAACGCAAGGTGTCGCGGCATCCGAGGCCGCAAGGTTTGCAACGGCCGCTTTGGATGAGTTTGTCCCAAGCCTGCTGTGTGAACTCGTGCGAGCCATAGATCTCGAAGCCGTCCTCGCCCGTGTAACCTGTGCGAGACACGATGATGTCGCCTACGACCTTTGCCGTATAGAACTTCAACTCACTGCAGGGAATGCCGAGCACCTCTTCGACGACAGCTTCTGCTTCCGGACCTTGCACAGCAAGCTGTCCGTACTGGTCGCTTTGGTGGTCGAGTTTGATGTCGAAACCTGTCGCGTTTTCCTTCATCCAAGCCACATCCTTGTCGATATTAGCGGCGTTGATGACGAGGAAGAAGTCGCCTTCGCCCATCTTATACACGAGCAGGTCGTCAACAGTACCGCCGTTCGGGTAGAGCATCATGCCGTAGTAGATTTGTCCGACTGGTGCTCCGGCCACATCATTCGTGAAGATGTGCTGGACATAACGTTCTGCATCGGGTCCGGTGATGCGCACTTCGCCCATGTGACTCACGTCGAAGACGCCGCAATGCTGACGTACGGCGTTGTGCTCGTCAGTAATGTTGGAGTACTGAATCGGCATGATGAAGCCGCCAAAGGGTGACATAAGTGCGCCCAAAGCCACGTGGCGGTCATAGAGACATGTTTTCTTTTCCATAGATAAATTCAGGGTTAAGGTATTCTTGTTCAATTGTTTCGATGTTCCTGACGTCTTCTTCGGTCAGCTTCAACTCGTCGGAGCAGAGTTTTTGCTTGGCGAAGTCCTTGAACGCTTCGATGCTCAAGTCCGTGTGCTCCTTGAGTAGGGTGATGCGTTGACGCACACTTTCGACACCGTGCTTGTCAAGCTTTTGCTTTGGCGGCGTGATGGCAGAGAGCATGTGGCGCATGTCTGTGTCGAAGAGCATTGTGCCGTGAACGATACTCCACCCGGGAAGGTGGTAGAAGGCATTGCCCGAGACCTTCCGGCCGCCGATGAGCACGTCGTTGTTCTCTGTGGAGGTGGCGTCCAAGCCAAGTTCCTTGAGCATCGAGCAGACCATTTGCATGTACTCGCGGAACGTTGTCTGCACCTGGTCGGAGCGCGTGATGTAGCTCATCATGACGTTGCTCTTGTCGGCATAGACGCAACCTCCGCCGCTCTTTCGCCTGTAGAACTGTATGTCGTGCTCGCGGCAATATGTGATGTTCACCTCGTTTTCGATGACCTGATGCCTGCCGAAGATGACTGTCGGCTCCACTTGCCAGAGGAAGAAGAACGGAGACCCATCGTTTGTCGAGCGTGTTGCATACTCCTCCATCGCCAGATAGAAGCTGAGGCGTCGCGTTTCGTCCGAAGGCAGAGACAAGTAGGTCATGACCGGTGAGACAGGTTCGTCTTAGTTTCGTTGTTAGTCGCTTTGCGACTACAAAGATACAAATAAATTAGGAATTAAGAAAGAAGAATGGAGATTTATTTCGTTCTTTTAGGAAAAATGATATAGTGCGTCACCTCACTCGACAGGTCGGGTTGCTCGAGACCTCAAGTCGTGTTTCCCAACACAACGTGGCGAGTTCATTATATATACATGTACATTTAATTATACATACATGTACATTTAATTATACATACATGTATATATAATCAACTTAACGTGTCGAGTTTGGTGGCGCGACTTGTCGAGTGAGTTTTTGAAGGCTATTAAGAAAGTCGGCGTCCTACTTGATGATGACTTTCTTCCCGTTGCTTATGTAGATGCCTTTAGCGTGAGGCTGACTGCACGGGCGTCCCTGCAGGTCGTACATCGTGCCGTTCTCGCTCTGCTGGCCCTCGGAAATCTCCCTGATGCCAGTACCCGCGTTGAGCACCATCTCGAGTCCGCGCTTGGCGTCAATCATGCCGTGGCCGAACTGTGCGGGTTTGGCTTCGGTAAACGCGTCGGTGCGGGCGGAGCGGCACACGATGTCCTTCACCTCGGCAGGTGTCAGCTTTGGATTGGCTTCCAGCCACAGGGCGATGGTTCCGGCCACGGTGGGCGCTGCCATCGATGTGCCACTTTCAGCGTTATATGGGAAGCCCTGCCAAGTCATATCGGGACGGTATGGCTTCGGATTGCCTTTATCGTCTTTTTCCACGTTGAAGTGGCTCACGGCTGCCACTATATTAATGCCTGGAGCACAAATAGTGGGCACATGTACGCCATTAAGGCCGGTGCCATAGCTGCTCAGCGGGGCAATGTCGTTAAGTGTTTCGTCAATTGAGGGCAAAGGTTCATCGTAGAGTGAACGCACCATAGTGTTGGTGGTATAAGCGCCTGCGGAAATGCAGGAGGGCGCTGTGGCCCAGTCGTTTTGCAACATGCCATCCACGCTGCTCAGGAAGCCTGCCCTGCCCCCGGACGACAGCTCGGCATTGAAGATGTCGAGGCCCACGCCCTGCTTGCTGCCAATGGTCAGTTCGAGGAAGTAGTCTTCTCGCAGCATACCCATACCGCAAATTTTCATACGCACCTGGTCGGGCTCACGCGAAACGCCTAAACGCAAAATGCCACTGAAGCCTTCATCCAGTGCAGGCACTCCCTCGCTGATGATGTCGGGCAGGATGCCCGTCTCGGGTTTGAGCATCGGCGATTGCCATAGCGTCTTCCATGTGTTGTCGCCATCTTTTTTGACCAGCGACAGGCGCATACAGAGGTCGGCATCCTTCGGTACGAAGCCTTCGATGTTCTCAAATTTATCCTTCATGGCAATCATTGAACGCAGCGTATCCGTGTCGCTTTCGAAATCCTTATGAAGATACAGCCGCCTGTTGCCCTCGTTGCCGGCTGAAATGACCAAAGGCACGCCCTCCTAGCAGATTGCTTCGACAGCTTCCGTTATCTCGCCCTTTCCGCTGTAGGACTTGTCGCCCACCATTCCGCGGGTGCCGTCGATGTCCGACACACCAATCTCGCCGCGCGATATGTCGGTCAGCAGCTTGGGAGCAAGGCCGCCCGTGCCGATACGCAGTACGCCCTGCATATCCTCCACTTGCTGCAAGACGTCGAGAGGAATGGCTGCTGCCACTTGCTGCCCCAGACGTCCCTGCAGCTTTACGCCCATTGTGCGCAAGCAGTCAAGTGTCTTGTCGATGTTTGCTTCGTCGAGTTTGACGATGGCGCTCAATGTTCCAACAGTTGTTCCGGGCGCTTTTGTCCGCGTTGTTGCCTGATGCCTTTCCGCCTGCATGTGGGCATCAAGCGTCAGCTTGTTCGTCTATGCCATAACAGAGGTTGAGATGCAGAAGAGCAGTGCGTTTAATAGTAGTTGTCTTTTTATAATAAATATGTGTTTAGTTATTTTAAGAATAGTCGAGAGATGTGTCTTTAGCAAAACAGGCAGACAGCCTCTTAGCTATCCGCCTGTTTGC
>Ga0256407_10005127_pt1 | contig 21296 bp, 11 predicted proteins | sample RumenRJG_04DNA_FD_193489 | JGI IMG/M metagenome (GOLD analysis project Ga0256407, IMG submission 193489) | Bovine rumen microbial communities from Lethbridge, Alberta, Canada - RJG_04 | ecosystem: Host-associated > Mammals > Digestive system > Stomach > Rumen | place: Canada: Alberta... | reverse complement strand
GTAGCGTTGACGAATCGACTGGTCGGAGCTGTCATAGTAGCCCTGATCGCTCCAGGTGCCATAGCTGTTGTCGATGTTGTAATAAACGTTGCCGATAACGGTATTCACAAGGCTTTTCTGTCCCTCTGGTGAGCTGTCATCAACGAAGCTCCCGGTATTGATGACGGCGATTGTCGTGTCGGATACTACTGTAACGGGCTCTATCACGTTGGGCGGGCCAATGATGACATTCCACCACTCTAAGGTACTGTCAGCTTCGTAAACCATGCCGTTTTCGATAAAACCGCCGGCTGGACTCAGCAGCACCACGCCTTTCATCTCTATCTTGTCGAATCCCTTGATTGGGGGGACATTGTTGCCGAATATGTCGGCGTATGCGTTGTCAACGGTAAACACGCCACCTTTACCAATGATGCCCATTTCAGTATGCCCTTTGATGAAGCAGCAGTTCTTTATGGTAAAGTTAGTTTTATTAGCGAAGGTTACAGAGTAGCAGATTCCAATATAGAGTGTGTCGGTGTCGTATCCGTTGGCTCCGATGATGGTCAGGTTTGCCGGGTTGTCCATGTTGGCAGTGTCAACAGGCTCGACTTCCTCGAAGCTGCCTGACATGATAGCGCCGAACTCATAATCCCTAATTTCCCCAATGCGGTTTTTCCCGTTCAATTCGATAGTCAGGTCGGCAAGCGTCGAAGTGATGTAATCGATGTCGGCATTGTTGAGATAGAGCGTGTTGTTGGTATAAGCGAACGAAACTGTACCGTCGCCAAGCACGTCGCTGGCGTTGTCCTCAGTCACGATAGTATCGTTCACTCTCAGATAGGGAACGTCAGTCTCCGTCGAGTCGGTGTCGGTCAGAGCTGCTGTTTTTGACGTTGCCGTTGTGATCCCGACAATCATCATCATAGCCAACAGGCTTAGCCTGCGGACGAATGTATCATGTAAAAAATAAACTTTCATAGTCTCTTGTGTTAATAAGTTATCTGTCGCAAAGGTAGATGAAAATGCCCTGAATGGCATTGCGGAATCTTCCAACTTTCTTGCGAAATCTTGCAAAATGCACATTCGGATTCTTGCAAAATCTTGCAAGGGAAGACCTGCAATGCCGATAAACAAAGGGTTCGGCACTGACAGATTTACAGACATTAACAGTCCGTCTCATCGGAATATTATTTACGTTATCCGGCAGAAATCCGTCATTAATCTTGTAGAATTTAAAATAAAATCTTAACTTTGTTCCATGAGAATGGGAAGCCGATGTTATATATCAGCACACCTAATTAAATAAGAAACCTATGAATATCAAGCACCCGAACCGACTACTTGCTTTCGTCTATTGTATTTGTTTTCTTCTTTCCTGCGGCTCTGACCATAGGGTGTCGTTCACGCCGGAGGAACGTCACGAAGCCGACAGCGTGGTGAAGACTGTACACAGCGTGGAGGGACTCGACAGCCTTAACAGGGCTATGATCAGCCAACAGAACACTCTGGGGCAGATAATTACCCTGCGCGAGTGGGGTAAGCAGCTCCGCAACGAGAGCCGTTTCGAAGAGGCGCTGAAAAAGCACGACGAGGGACTTGAACTCGCCGAGCAGGCCGGCGACACAATCGAATGGGTGCAGGCTCTTAACAACATCGGCACCGACTACCGACGCATGGGAATCCTCGACGCAGCACAACAATACCACAAAACCGCTCTGATGATGGCAGAGGAATGTTCCGACACGTCGTTCACAGCACGTAAGAACCGCGTCATGTCGCTCAACGGACTTGCCAACGTCTATCTGACAGTGCAGAACTTCCACCTTGCCGACAGCTGTCTGCGACAGGCCCTTGCCGGCGAGACGGCACTCGGCAGTCTGACGGGACAGGCCATCAACTACGCCAACCTCGGTTCGATATTTGAAACCAAAGGGCTGGCAGACTCTGCGTGGGTGTACTACCGCAAGTCGATGGAACTTAACACCCGCGACGGCAACACCTTAGGTATTGCCCTCTGCCACACCTATTACGGCAACCTCTATGAAAAAGCGCATGAGCTGGACAAGGCTCTGGCTGAATACGACGAAGCCTACCGCCTGATGAGAGACTCGAAGGACGAGTGGCACTCCCTCAACTCGCTTACCGCTCTCGCCGGAGTGTATATCACCAAAGGATACGGCAACAAGGCTGAGAGCTATCTCGCCGAGGCCAAGGCCATTGCCACGAAAATACGTAGCATTGAGCATCTGGCCGAAATATACAACCTCTACTATAAGCTTCGCAAGAGCCGTGGCGACTGGCGCGGCGCGTTGCTTGCCCATGAGCAGTCGGCGGTACTGCGGGACAGCCTCATCGACATGGATAAGGTGAACCGCATGCAGAGCGTCAGCTACAACATTGAACGCGGGCAGCAGGTACGGCGTGTCAACGATGCCAACGACCGTTTGGAAAGCGAAAAATCGGCACGGTATGCCGGACAGGTGGTATTCTCCATTATAATTATACTCCTTGCAATGGTGATAGGGCTGCTAATCTACAACCGCCGTCTGCGCTCGCGAAGCTATGACGAACTGAAGAAGCTCAACGGGATGCGCGAGACATTCTTCAGAAATATCACGCACGAGTTCCGCACGCCGTTGACGGTAATCCTCGGATTGAGCCACGACCTGCAGGCCGACAGCGTCACTTCAGATGATGTCCAGGACATGGGCAAGACCATAGAACGGCATGGCAAAAGCATGCTGCGGCTCATCAACCAGTTACTCGATATCTCGAAGATTCGCTCGGTCATCGGCGAGCCGGAATGGAAAAATGGGAACATCGTGGCATACGTCAGCATGATTGTGGAGACATTCGAGGAATATGCCAGGAAGCGGGACATTAAACTTCAGTTTATTTCGCGTGAGAGTGAGATTGACACCGCCTTCGTACCCGACTATATAAACAAGCTCATGGACAATCTGCTGTCGAATGCCCTGAAGTTCACGCCTGTCCAGGGAAAGGTGAATGTCAGTATGTGGCGCAACGGAGGACGACTGCGCATAGACGTCAGCGACACAGGCCGCGGGATACCCAAACAGAGTTTGCCACACATCTTCGAGGAGTTTTACCAGGCTGACAACATCGACGGAGGTACGGGAACAGGTGTCGGACTGGCACTTGTCAACCAGATAGTGAAGCAACTCGATGGAACAATAACCGTGGAGAGCACCGAGGGAAAAGGGACCGCATTCCATATTGCACTGCCTATTAAGAACAAAGCTTCCGCCCCATTGGAAGAGACAGGGAACATGAAACACTTCACCACATCCTTTGAGGAGCAGATGGAGGTCTCTTCCAATCCTTTAAATGGAACCGGCGAGGTTAACGGCGAGGCCTCCATACTCATCGTCGAGGACAATGCCGACGTGGCAGCATATATCGGCAAGCGACTTGGAGAAAAGTATAATGTCGTCTATGCGCAAAACGGTGAGGACGGCCTTGCCATAGCCCGCGAACAACTGCCCGACGCCATTGTCACCGACCTGATGATGCCTCAGATGGACGGAGTGGAGCTCACCAGCCGCATACGCAACGACGAGCTGACAAGCCACATACCGGTAATCGTCGTAACAGCAAAGGTGACGGAGAAAGACCGTCTGGAAGGTCTGCGCGCCGGTGCCGACGATTATCTCACCAAGCCCTTCAGCTCCGACGAACTGCTCACGCGTATCAATAACCTGCTGGAACAAAGAGCATTGCTCAGAAAGAAATACCAAGCCTTGCCGGGCCTTACCCCACCCACTCCAGAGAAGTCTCTGGCACCGGCTGACGCTCTGAACAAGCGTTTCCTCAACCGGACTACCGATGCCATTTACGTCAGCCTGAATGCGGGGAAGAATGCCGATGTCAATGCCGTTGCAGGGCGGCTTCACATGAGCTACAGTCAGTTCTACCGCAAGCTGACAGCACTTACCGGCCTCACGCCAGTGCAATATATCCAGCGCATAAAGGTGGCGAAAGCAAAGCTAATGCTCACGAAACATCCCGAGATGAGCCTCAACGCTGTTGCCGAGCAATGCGGGTTCTCTGACTATTCCAACTTCGTGCGCGCCTTCCGCAACGTAATGAATATGAGTCCGACACAGTTCGTTAGACAGTCAACCGGCACATGAAAGAAATCTAAGAAAATCTCCGACATCCGGGTGAGTAAAAAAGTATTACGTCAACCACGGAGCCACCACCAGTAAAAAAGTCAGAACGGGTAGCCCACGGCGAAGTGGATACTCTGGCTGTCCTTGAACTTCCCCACATTGTAGAAGCCCGACTCATAAGGCACATGGAGGCCGATGCCCCAGTCAAGTCGGAGAACGAGGAACTCCATGTCGTAGCGCAGGCCCACGCCGGTGCCGAGCGCCATCTCCTTGAGCGCGTTCTTCAACTGGAACTTTCCGCCCGTGCGGTAGTCATCGCGCAACTTCCACACGTTGCCCGCATCGAGGAACACCGCGCCGTAGAGATTGCCGAGCAGCCGCGGCCGGTATTCCAAATTGGCCAGGAACTTGATGTCGCCCGTCTGGTCGAGATAATAAACATCGGCCGACTTCGCGTCATGGTAGCTGCCAGGGCCGATGGAGCGCACGGTGAAGGCGCGGATGCTGTTGGCGCCACCCACGTAGAACTGCTCGCTGTAGGGCGCATCCTCAGAGTTGCCGTAAGCCCAGATGACACCGGCGTCGACGTGACCAACCAGCGAACTGTGCTCAGAGAGTTGCCACGTCTTGACCACCTCCGACTCAATCTTGAAGAACTGGGCATAGGGATTGTTGAACATCTGCTTGCTTTTCTCGCCCCATTTCCTGCCCGCCACCATGTAGCCGAGAGACAGCAGGTTGGCTGACTCGCTCACCGTGGTCTGCCACCTGACGGGATTGCGCATGGAGGACGGACTGGTGTAGGTATAGACATACTGCATGCGCGGAATGAACTGGTCGCGCATGGTATAGTAGAGGTACGGGTTGACGCGGAGCACCGAGTCGAAAGCTGCCGATGACCGACGCATGTACTCGAAGGAGAAGATGAGCGGACTCCACTGGTGGCGGCTGGTGGGTGACGACTGCAGCTCGTAAGTCCACTCGCCCGAGACGATGTGGCGCGTGAAATAGGAGGAGCGGCGGATGATGTCGCTCGAGAACTTCAGCGTGGTCGTGGGCTGCGGGAAGAAATTCTTGCGGCGGGCACGCATCCACATCCACCGGCGCAGGCGCTTGTTCCAAGGAATGAGCAGACGGGGGAACTTCAGCGTGGCATCGACACCGTATTCGTAGCTGTTGAGCTTCGACGATGTTCCGTCGGCCTGGTGGCCGGTCTGCCACTCGTAGCTGCCCTTGAGGTTGATGTCAAGTTGCTCACCGCCGCGGAAGGCGTTGCGCTTGGTCAGACCGACGGTGATGCCCGGTCCGATGCGGTTGTTGGTCTTACCCGTGACGTTGCCCTGCACGTAGAAGTCGTAGGGCTGGTCGAGGACGAGGTTGAGCTTCAGGTCGAGCGTATCGTTGAGTCCCGTGGTGTCACGCGGGGTGAAGTTGAAGTCGACGAGCGAGAAGATGCCGGTCGACGAGAGGTTGTTGGCGCTCTCCTGATGGCTGCGGTAGCTATAGAGCTGGCGCGGCATCAGGCGCATGTTGGACAGTACGGTGCCCACGCGCACGGGTGGCCGCTTGCCGTTGAAGGCCAGCGAGAGGTGGCGCAGGGTGGTGTCGCGAAGCAGGGTGTCACCATACGACCGGCGCATCTCCAGCCTGACGTTGCCGATGGTCCAGCGGTGGCGCGCCACCTCGGGAATGTTTCCGGCTTCCTGAAAGCGGAGCTGCACCTTGCCCGGCACCAGGGTGGTGTCGGCGAGGTAGGAGGAATACGACGGCTGGTAATAGAAGTAACCGTTGTTGCGGAACAGACTGCTGATGCGCGAGCGCTCGGCATCGAGCGTAGAGACATCGAAGGCGTCACCCTTATGGATCTTAGCCTCGTCCAAGTTGCTGTGTATCAGACTGTCGGCGAGATAGGGGAAGTTGACGTATTGCAGTGAGTCGATGGTGTAGAGGTGACCGGTGTTGACGGTGTAGGCAATCTTCGCTTCCTTGGGATTGTGCTGCGTCAGCACCTTGTAGCCGACGTCGCCCTGGAAATAACCATGGGCGCGCAGTACCTCCTTGGCCACCGAGGCGCGCAGTTCGGGATTGACCCACGACATCAGCACGGGATTGGTGCCAAACGACTTGAGCATCCATTTGCCGAATACCCCGTTGCTGTTGACAAAAGCATTCCACACCCACAGACCGATGGGGAACGGCGAGCGCACGCTGCTGCTGCCGAAGAGCGCGCCGTTGGGTGCCGTGGCGAGAGCGGCGTCGACCTCGGCCTGAACCTTTGTGAAATGGTCGTCACGCTCAGGCGTGTTATAGGTGGTCTTCTCCAGGCCGATATAGAGCTGGTCGGTGTCGGGGATGCTCCGGGTGGTGGAGCAGGCGGCAAGGATGACCGTGGCAAGCACGACAATGATGTATGATAACGGACTTGATTTCATGCTAACTATGTTTTTATCACGCTGATATATTCTTTTCTCACGATGTTGTTCTTATCACGCTGGTTCTTTCGCACGCGATGTTCCTTTAGCACGCTGATACCGCAGATTTTGCTGATGGGCAAACCAAGGCTATAGCAGATTGATAAGAGATCTCGCAGAAAGCGGCTTGGTTTCTGTATTCAATATGTTCTTCTCGCATGTTCTTCTTTCACGATGTCCTTCTTCACGCGATATTCCTTTCGCACGATGGTCCTTTTCAAGCGATGGTCCTTTTGCACGCTGAAACCGCAGATTTTGCTGATGGGTGAACCGTGGCTATAGCAGATTGATAAGAAATCTCGCAGAAAGCGGACCGGCTGCTTCGGGCAGATAAGCCTGTTTGTTACTGCAAGGGCTTTGGCTCAAGATGATGAGAAATTGAGGGAACACAGTTGATTGAACAGAAATTGCAGATGGTTGAACAGCGAAAAGCATATCACAGTTGATTGAACAGCAAATCACAGATGATTGACGACACGCCTGATGCTGGTGGCAATGTTGCCGGTAGTGAAGTTCACCAACAGACCGAGCTTCTTGTCAGACAAGACGAGGTAAGACTTCAGCTGTTTGAAATACACATCTTTCATTTCCATAACCGACTTAAGTTCTACAACGACCTTATCCTCCACAAGCATATCCAGCTTCAGGTCATCTTTCAACTTATGGCCATCATAATAAACAGGCACTGACGTTTGTTCGTCAACTTTCAGTCCCTCTTTTCTCAGTTGATAAGCCAGGGCCTCCTCATAGACAGACTCCAACAGGCCAGGTCCGAGTGTGTTATACACTTTGAATATAGCCCCCCTTACTTTATAGGATATTTCATTCTCTGTCATAGCAATAATGAATTCTTATATTTATTCCATTCTAATAATATTCTTATTATTCTAATATTCTAATTTATCTTCATCTGCTTTCCGTTACCGCATCAGCTTTCCGTTACCGCATCAGCTTTCCGTTACCGCATCAGCACCCCGTTACTGCATCTGCACCCCGTTACTGCATCTGCGAGATTTCTTATCAATCCGCGGCAGCATTCGTCCCCATCAGCCAAATCTGCGGCATCTGCGTGAGAAAGAACCAATCCGCGCGAAGACATAATCCTCCGCCCGCCAATCACCGCGACTCTTTCCGCGTGCTGTCCGGCTGCGCCGCAGGTACGGCCTCATCGCTCTTGAAGCGGAAGAGGTCAGACAGCCTGCTGAGCTTGCGCCGCCAGATGAAACCGCCACCGAACTTACTGACATTACCCTCAAGCCAGTCATAGCTGTCGCGCACGTAGAACAGGTTGAGGTATTTGTTCGACACCGGACTGAGGCGGTATTCGAGCGTCACATTGTCGAAGAATGTCTCATCGCTCACGGCCACATCGGCGCCCGTAGAGAGCTTGCCACCTATCGATACCTTCAGGCGGTTGTTCCAGAAGCGGCGGGCGAACTTAAACGAATAGTCGGTGTGGAGGCCGCTGGCCGAGATGGAGTTGTCGACGCCGAAGCCGATGTCGAGCGTGCGCAGTGCCTTGCTCGAGATCTGGTTGATCTGACTGTTGAGGAAAGCCGACAGGGCCGAGTTCATCGAGAACGACGACGTGTTGCCATCGGCGAGATACATGCCCGTGGTGAGCATCGTCACGGCAATCTTGCCACGCTCCTCTTTGGTCATGCTCTGTAGCTGGTTGTGGATGGTCATATCCTCGGGCGCGTCGATGGTGAACTCCAGACCCATGTTGTTCAGCGTCTGCGACACCGCCACACCGCAGGTGAACGTCACCTGCCGCGCATTGCCCGACGACTCGCCCACGGTGGCCTTGGTCTGCTCGGTGGCGGTGATGCTCAGCCCCGGGTCCATCGGGTCGCCGGTGAACTGGATGTAGCTACCCTCGGCGATGGTGAATGTCTTCAGCGGGATGACCGGCAGAGCGTATTTCATCTCACCGCTGCCGATGGTATAGCGGCCGCGCAGGATGATGCCGTCGGCCACATTGTACTGCATGCGCATGGTGCCGCCACCGATGACGTCGATGTAGTTGGTCTTGGCGGCATTGAGGTAGCAGTCGACGTGAGCGCCCTCGTCAATGTTGAGCGAGAGATCCATGTCGAGACCAGAGACCGGCGGGCGGTTGACCACATCGGCTGTGGTGTCGGCAAACGAGGTGAACTCAACGAGGTCCTTCAGCTGGTCGTCAGTGGTGAGCGGTGAGTCTTTCAGGTTGTATTTCAGGTCGGTCGTGCCAAGTACGTCGACGCGCCCGCGCATCTTCAGGTTGTCAATGAGTCCGCTCATCGTTCCATAAAAGTTGACGTACGCCTTGCCGAAGGCCTCCGAGCGTGCGGTCTCCTTGGCGTCGATGAGCTCGAAGTTCTCCGTGCGCATCCTCACATCCATCGACATGCGGCTGAGGTCGGAGAAGTCGAGCGAGCCCTGCACGTTGAGCGGACTGTCGTTGTTGGCAAACACCTCGAAGTTCTCAAACTCGATGTGGCTGTCCTTGATGGCTACTGGGTCGTTGGCGAAGCGCAGGCTCACGCCGTAAGGCTCGCTGTACATGTGGCATGAATCGAGGTAAAGCTCACCGTTGACGTTGGGCGTAGCCGTCGATCCCTTGAGCTTCACCGTGCCCTCGGCGTAACCGTTGAAGCCGATGAGCTTGTCGGGGATGAAGCCGTTGAGATAAGACATCGGCATGCGGTTGAGGGCCAGCGACGCGTCGATGACGCCCTTGCCGGCCGAGTAATAGGTGCCGGTGAGCGTGCCTATCTCATTGCCGTCGCGCGTGATGATGCCGTCGACATAGTGGCTGCCGTCAGCCTTCGGCATGTAGGTGAACTCGGTGCCGACATTGCCCATGGGGCTGCCCGCATAGGTGAGGCCGTCGACATTGACCGTCGAAGAAACCGTTAGCTCATCCGCCGTCTGTACGAGGTGGAAGTCGCCGTCCATGATACCCTTCACATCGGGCGCGTAGGGGATGACCGACAGCACCTGTCCGAGGTTGAACTGATGCAGGTCAACGGTGACATCCTGCAGGGCTTCGGTATTGTCGTCGTTGCTGTAAATCTGTACGCCCATGCCGTCGTCGGCCCGAAGCTTCATGTCGGCCCGCACACGGCGGTCGTCGCCAAGATAGATGTAGTTGCTGTCGTTGACGGCAAACTCCTTATAGCCGAGGATGGGCTTGTCGCCATAGAGATGGACGCTCACGCCATGCTCATGAACGGAGGCCATGAGTCCTAAGCCTATGCCCAGGCGGCCTTTGGCGTCATAGATGCGCGGCTTCATCCACGTGCCATGTCCTGTGACACCGCCGTCGAGGAAGGCATGGAAAACATACGACGGATTGCCCGGACGGTTCTCCACTTCGAGGTTGTAGGTCATCTCGCGGTTGTCAGCCGTAGCCACTTTAAGGCTGACGGTGTCAATAGGGATGCTGTCAACGGTCAACTGACCGATGAAGGCCGATCCGTTGATGCCCTCGGTCGGCGAAGATGTCATGTCGACGAGCAGATTGCCGACATTGGCGCCATAGTGGCGAAGCGTTGACATGATGAAATTGTCGTTGCCCGACGATACGTAAAGGCGCATCTTCGGCAACAGACGGAAGAAGCGGTTCTGGTCGATGGTGCGGGCCTTGAACTGCCGCTGAACCTCAGCCATGATGCGGCTGAAGCTGCCCAACAACGGCTCGTAGCCGCCACGGGCGTTGAGATTGAGATGGAAATCGTTGCAGTCGACCACGGCGTGGGTGGTGTCGCGGCGCGTGAGGATGTCCAACACGAGGTCGTTGGGGCGGTAGAACTTCTTGTTCTGCAACACGGTGATGTCGCTCAACAAGCCCTGCACCTTATAATATTGCTTCAGGTCGGTGGCCACATCGACGTGACCGCAGAGGGCGACAGCCAACGAATCGTCGACCACCCCGAGCTTACGCAAGTCGGCATGACTGAGGTCGCAACCGATGGTGGCCTCCATCGTGCGCCCGTTGGTGAGGGCATCGAGACTGAGCAGACCTTTGATCATCGGATTGGCGCAGTCGGCATCGACCTTGATGCGGCCGCCACTGATGTTGGCCGTGAGCTTGATGTTGTTGAGGTCGTAGCGGTCGTAGCGCAGCCGGTTGACGTGAGCCACGGCATTGACGCGGGTGCGGGGCGACATGATGTCGGTGCCTGCGCCGTTGGCCGTGATGGTGCCGGTGAAGGGCGTAATGGGCTGATGGACAAGGAAATGAGCCAACGGCAGGCGGTGGGCCGCAAGACGGGCGCTGTAGGCCATGCGGCGGGCGTCGAGGCTGACATTGCCGCGAAGCGATCCCCCACCCTGCGTGGCAACGAAGCGTGAGGCATAACGGTCGCCATCAACATTGACGCGGCCGCGGAACGCCAGTCCGTCGGGGATGCGGACAGTGGAGGCCACGTCGCGCGGCATGAGGCGGTTGACAAAGCCCAACCGCTGGCCGGTGGCGTTGACGTTAAGACCGGCATGCAGCGTCTTACCCGTTAAATTAGCCAAGAATCCGTCGGCATTGACCTTGGCCACTGAGGGCAGATTGAGGTAAAGCCGACGCAAGTGAAGACGTTGCAGGTTGCCGCCGACGTCGGCATTGACGACGAGCGGCACTCGCGGCCATGCATCGACAAGTGCCTTGGGCATCATCGACGAGGCCAGCGTCATGATATCCTGGCGCCCGACGCTGCCGCTGACCGTAGCGTTGAAGCTGCCCGGCTGGGTGTCGGCAAAGGCATCCATATCCATGCGGAAGTTGACGAGCAGGTCCGACGACGGCGTGCGCAGCCTCATCCCGGGCAAGGCGAGCTGCAGACTGTCCATGGCAAACGGACCGCTCAAGCCGTTGACGGTCAGTCCGCTACGTTCGTAGAAGGTGCCGCTGCGCAGGCGCAGACTGAGTTTCGGACTACAGAAGAAGAATGAGTCGGCTTGCAGCGTGAGGTTGGACAAGCCGATGTGGTTGGGGTCGAGGCCAACGGTATGCGGCGCGAAGGTCTGGTCGTAGGCAAGCGACCCGCCGCGCCAGTCGATATGTCCTACGCTGTAAAGGCTCTTGTAAAGGTCGAGGTAAATGCTGTTGGCCTGGGCGCGGTCCATGAAGGTCTTCACGGCAATGGTGTCGCCCGGCGTGCGGAGGGCAAAGCCAACGCGCTGCAGGCGGATATCGTCGAGGTTAATCTTCCAGAAATTAGAGCTCGGCGTAGTGTCGGGCTTAGCGGTATCGCTCAGCTCAACGAGGAGCGAGGCGTCGCGCAACAGCGCCGTATTGACGCGCACATGCTCATGGCTGAGGTCGATGCCGTGGGCTTTGAGCCGCAGCTCGCCCACCTGTCCCGCTATCCTGACGTTGCTGATGAAATGGGTGGTGTTGACCTTCATCTGGCGGAGCGACAATTCGTCGACCATCACCTGCTTATGCAGCAACGGCCACAGCTGCACCGAAGCCACCATGCGACGCATGTCGGCCACCGTGTCGTTGACGCCCTTGAGCGAGTCGTTGGGCTCAAGCACCTTTACGTTTTCCAATGAGAGGTCAAGAGGAAAGGCTAAACGCACATAGCCCACACTGATTTGCATGCCCGACTTCTCCGAAGCGATGCGGGAGGCTTGCCCCACCGCCCAACGCTGGAAGGGCGGGAAATAAAAAAGCAGGCAAAGAAGCAGTAACAGCGCCACGATAGCACCCACTACGACCCCACTCCATTTAAGGACTTTCTTCATAGATTGCGTTTAGCGAATGTTCGTCATGCAAAGTAAATAAAAAAAACGCAGACTACTGCGTTTTCGCTAAAGAAATGTTCCTTTTTTCTTATTTTATGGGGTGTTTCATTGGGCGACGTCCTCTGGTGCCAGCGCCTTCCACAGTCTGTCGTCGGGCAACGGCGATACCACGTGGATGGTTTCCTTGGAAACGGGATGCACAAATGTCATCTCATGCGACAACAATGAGATGCTGCCGTCAGGGTTGCTGCGCTCGGCTCCGTACTTCAGGTCGCCCTTGATGGGGCAGCCGATGTGGGCCAACTGACAGCGTATCTGATGATGCCGTCCGGTCATCAGATGGACCTCTAACAAATGGTAGCGGTCGGAGTGGCCGATGACGCGATAGCTCAGTACGGCTTTCTTGCTGCCAGGCACCTCATGGTCGTAGGCGTAGCTCTTGTTCTGCCGTTCGTTGCGCACAATCCAGTTGGTGAGCGTCGCCTCGGGCTGCTGCGGCGCCTGCTTCGTGATGGCCCAGTAGGTTTTGTGAATATCGCCCCGGCGGAACATCTCGTTGAGCCTCGCCAGCGCCTTACTCGTGCGGGCGAACACCACGAGGCCTGCTACGGGACGGTCAAGGCGATGCACCACACCGAGAAAAACGTTGCCCGGTTTGTGGTACTTCGCCTTGATATAGTCCTTCACCGTTTCCGAAAGCGGCCGGTCGCCGGTCTTGTCGCCCTGTACGATCTCGCCGCTCTCCTTGAAAACGATAATGATATGATTGTCTTCGTAAACTGGCCGCATGCCTTACATGTTCATGCCGCCATCAACCTGAATCACCTGACCCGTGACATAGCTCGACAGGTCGGAAGCCAGGAACGTTGCCACGTTGGCAATGTCGTCCACTGTTCCTGCACGACGAAGCGGAATATTCTTCACCCACTCCTTGCGTATCTCCTCAGGAAGGGCACGCGTCATGGCTGAATCGATGAAGCCCGGTGCGATGGCGTTGGCACGCACGCCACGACGGCCAATCTCCTGACCGATGCTCTTGGCCAAGGCAATCAGACCAGCCTTGGAGGCAGCGTAGTTGCACTGGCCGGCATTGCCGTGAACACCAACCACCGACGACATATTGATAATGGAACCACCCTTCTGATGCATCATGATCGGGGTGACAGCATGGATGAAGTTGAATGCGCTCTTCAGGTTGACGTTGAGCACAGCATCCCACTGCTGCTCGGTCATCTTCAGCATCAGACCATCCTTCGTGATACCGGCGTTATTGACTAAGATATCGATTGAACCGAACTCCTTCTGCACCTCGGCCACCACTTCTGCCGTCTGTGCGAAGTCGGCGGCATTGCTGGCGTAGCCCTTGGCCTTCACGCCGAGCGCCTGAATCTCGCGCTCCGTAGCCAGACCGCCATGTTCCTCGTCGATGAACAAATCAGTGAAGGCGATATTGGCACCCTCTTTGGCAAACTTCATTGCGATGGCCTTACCAATGCCACGCGCTGCGCCCGTGATGAGGGCTGTCTTACCTTGTAATAATCCCATGATTGTTTATTTATTTGATTAATACTGTTCTGCAAATATACTATAGTTTTGGCGCCCCGCCAAGGAAGGCGCGCATAAACCTTACTTTTTTAACACTCTATATGCAAAGCTGTAAGTTATCGGGCAGCCGCGCTGCGTCAGTCCACCTGCCTTTCAACGGCAGCTCACCGCAGGCCAGGCGTCTTATTGCCCAACGCACCATACACAATCTTCGCAATGAGCGGTCGGCTCGTTTCCTCGGTCAGGCCATGCCCGAGGCGACCATAGATAAACGGCACCTCCAAGCCTTTAATACAATAATGTGTGATGTCGGCGACAAGTTCTACGTTTTCAATATCAAACTCACCGTCGGCCTTACCCTCGGCATACACCTTGCGGAAGAGCTCCATCTCGTCCTCGTCGAAGTTCTTACGCACCTTCTCCACGGTCCAGATGTTGCGGAAGAACTCGGCACGAAGGTTGCCGTTCCTCACCACCGTCTCCTTAATCATCGTCAGGTGGGTGTAGATGAGGTCGATAATCTTGTCCTGCGGCCTTATCTTCTTCGACGCCACCTCATCGAGCTTGTCGCTGAGGCGCTCGAGTTCTGACTCGATGACGGCATAATAAACATCATCCTTACGCTTGAAATAAGTGTAAAGCGTACGGCGGCCCTTACCCGAAGCCTGGGCAATGTCGTTCATCGTCGTGCCGTTGAGACCATTCTTGGCGAACAGCTGCCGCGCTACATCCACCAGTTTCTGCCTTGTCTTTGATATTGACATACGTTGCTAACAGCTTTATTGCGCATTTATTGCACATTTTTATTGCGTGTGCAAAGTTATTGTTTTTACCTTAAATCAGCAAATAATCGTCTAATAAATTGACTTAAATCATGAAATAACCGCCGTCGAATCAAATAATCATCCAATTTATTTGCACATCTCGGAAATTCGTTGTACCTTTGCAGTCGCAAAACAAAAGAACAAGTGTTCAAGCCGATTTAAAATCAAAGGCTAAGCCGAATTAAATCGACGCTGCGCTTTGTTCCTATTACATCGCGGAGTGGAGCAGTTGGTAGCTCGCCAGGCTCATAACCTGGAGGTCGCACGTTCGAGTCCTGCCTCCGCAACTATAACGTCCGAAGTCGTTGAAAATCAACACTTCGGACGTTTTCCGGTTTTAATGCCGGACACTTTTCGGACGACGTTTAATAGTTGCATTGGTTGCGGTAGGCGAAAAAAGCCTTGATTAAAAAATACATGCTTGAACATTACAAGAAAGAGTTAAGCCGCGAGAACTGTTCATCACGTGATTGATGCCCTGAGCCGTAGTGCGCATGGCCGCGTAGTGCTCTTTTGCAGCAACATCAGCAACAGATTGGCTATCAGTGTCACCCAACACATCATGCAAAATATCATTGTAGAAGCGCGTCACGTTTCCAATAATACGACATGTCATATAAGAAAACAATGAAGACGGAGTTTCCTGAGATTTATTCAGCATCAGGTCTGATGGAACTGATTCAGCAGATTGGCTTTTTGCCGTTGCTCGACAGTGGCATTGCCGGTTTCTCGGCCGAAGAGATTGTCGATGAAGATTGTGGATATGTTGCTCTTCCTGAAGGCGGTTGGGAATGGCCTCTGTGGAAATGGAAGGGAGAGATTGTGACGGGAATGCCATGCATGTATGGCAAATTCTTCAACAAGAAAGCGGGCTTCATCAGCAAAGCGTGGTGGCCGGATTTCTGCAATTACAGAAGAAGCAAATATCCTTATCCTGCTGACGGATCAATAGAAGAGGCCATCCTCAGTATGCTTCATTCAACAGGCAGCCTCATAACGAGAGAGCTTCGCAGCGCATGCGGCTTCAATGGAAAGGGCATGCGAAGCAAATTTGACAGCTATCTGACAAGGTTGGAGATGGCAACGTACATTGTGATTGAGGATTTTGTCTATCCTCATGACAAGCACAACCACGAATACGGATGGGGTTGGTCTTTGCTCAATACACCCGAGGAGCTCTATGGCGCTGGTGCCTGCAGGTGTGATTGCTCCTCAGAAGCGTCCTTTCAAAAGATATTTGATCACCTGAAGGCAATCTTGCCAGAAGCTACCGATAGGCAGCTGCTGAGATTTATTGGTTGACTCTATGTAGATCATTAGTTAAACTTTCTTTATTGATATACAGTTTTTCATATAGGCGTATGCCTTTTACCTTTTATTTTGTAACTTTGTCAAAAATCAGTCTGTATGAAATATTTATTTATTCTAACTTCACTGCTCTGCTTTCATTTTACGCTATATGCGCAAAAGATTTGTGTTGACAGAATGGAGTCCGATGGTAGTCACCAAATCATGACGGATTCCAAAAAATACAAAATTGATGACGCAGAGTATAGTATCTGTCTAAAAGTTTATGAAACAAGAAATACCTTAGATTGGTGTCTTGTGTTATCTTCATTCTATTATATTCCAAGACAATCAGAAGTCTTATTAAAGTTAGGTAATGATTCAATTATTTACCTTCCTATTAATAATGTACATGTTGGCAAAGTAACTTTGCCTGGTAGTAGATACGTAATTGGTTCTGTAGTTTCTTCGTTTCCATCAACAGAAGCTGATTATTATTCTTCTTTATACGCTCTTAATGAATCAGATCTTGACAATATCGAAAAGAATGGTATCAAGAAGATAAGAGTTTCAAATGGTGTAAAGTATAGAGATAAGGATTTCCCTAGTAATTCTCTTGGTAAGTTTCTAAATAAATCTAGAAGGAATATCATTGAGCGTCTTAATAACCCTTTGAAGAAGAAGAGTCTTTTTGATGATTTCTAATTTTATTAGTTTTAATAATGCTCATAACATTGTGCTCAACTATATACATTTTTGAAACTCTCATTCAATACTCCCAAAATCTTAGAGTGTCGGAAAAACGGCTATGCAGTTTCTATTGCTCTGTAAAGAATTCCAACACAAGATATAGATTAGTCACCAATGGGGATAGACTTCGATATATTATCGAACTATAAACTATTATAATCATGCCGTACATAAAAAACGTCATTGAAATGCCATTCATAGCAAAGGCCGACGTAATGAAAGTAGGCCTCAATAATCTTGGTAATCGTAACGCAGCAGAAAGGCTTTTCACCACCTTGTTGCCTGGTATGAATAATGTGACCCAGAGAATAAGATACTATTCATTTTATTGCTGGTTGATTAAGAATTTCTATATAGGCGAGAGGGAAGCTAAGGAATCACAATTCCGCAGCTACCTCCGGAATGCGGAATTTCTTTTAGCTCTTATCCATTCCAAAAATAATGATGCTCATGGTATACCAGGTACAACTACGGCAAATACGATGGTCGCCGAGGAAAAAGAAAAATATTCTATAAAAGATGGTGCTGAAGGTAATGGAATTAGAAGATACTGGAAGTATTCCAATGGAATTCTTGGTCAGTACTACTTCGTGTCAATGATGGATTTACACCTTGTAGGCTACCTTACAGAGAGCAGGACTGGTTGACCAACTATCCGCTCTATGCCGTCAGGGAAATATAATCATCAAACTACATATAAGCAACGCACTATGAAGAAAATCATATTACTTATCATGATCCTTGCAATGCCACTTTTGGCAAACGCACAAGAAGTTAAGCAGTACTACATTTACAATATTGTGAACTTTGAAGGCACATTGAAGAATGAGGGATTCAAGGTTACGGTTGACAATGGAAAGACCATAGAGAAACTTCGTGATGAGAACGGAAAGCGCATCGTTTTCACTACACCAGCCGGAGCATTAATGTACTTTATCTCCAAAGGTTGGGAGTTATACTCACATGGCTCAACAACAGAAGGTGCTGTTTTTAACGGAGCAGGTGCAAGTGAATCAAGCACATATTGGATATTAAGAAGGCCATGTACAAAAGAAGAGTTTGACAAAACTGTCAATGATGCAGTAAAGAAAGAATAATTTTACAATATTGACATATAATTACAGGCAGATTTGATCATGACACTGCTTATTCCCATACTGGCAGCTATTATAATAGGAATATTATTATTCCGCTTGTATCTTGGTAATCAGGCAAAGAAGTTGTCTGAGGATATTGCCATGTCGGCTGACATCTCAACAGAAATAGACAATACTTATCAGGGCAAGTTTATAAACGAATTTGACAAGCGTCGAATCCTTAGCCCCTATGAAGGAGACTATCAACGTGCCGTGAAGCTCAGCTTGTGGCTTGACAGGTTTCATGTGAGCGCTACCGATGAAATTGTCAGTCTCATAACATCGTACAAAAGTTTTGACAGCATTGTTGAAAGGCATAACCGCCAGATTGAAAACGAAATACTGGCAAAGAATAAGACTTTCTTCGACACGTGTCTCAAATATCCTTTAGACCAGCAACAACGCAGGGCTATTGTAGCTGATGAGGACAACGTACTCGTAGTAAGCAGCGCGGGTAGCGGTAAGACTTCTTCTATTGTTGGCAAGGTGAAGTATCTTACGGAGGTTAAACATGTAGATCCTGAGAACATTCTTCTCATCAGCTATACGCATAAGGCTGCGGCGGAGCTGACAGAAAGAGCTGGTGCAAAGGGACTGCGTGGCTATACGTTCCATAAACTGGCGTTGGATTTGATTGGCAAGGCCACTGGGGAGAAGCCGAGCATCTGCGACAATACGGATGTACTGTTTGTCAAGATATACCATCAGCTTCTCAATGAACGAAAATTCCGCGAGAGCGTACTTGGCTACTTTGTGGATTATGATCAGAACTTGGAAGACTGGGAAAAGCGTAAGAGGCAGAGGCAACAGAACCTTGCCGAAGTGAAAGCAAAAACCATCAAGGCAATATTCCCTGACATGGATGGCAATACATTCAATGTTCGCAGTGAGCAGGAAAAGAAAATTTGTTTTGCGCTGACCGCCCTTGGCGTACAGTATCGTTATGAGGAGCCTTATGAGCATCAGGTGGCTGACGAGACGCACAGCCAGTACTGCCCGGATTTCTCTATCCATTATGAGAAAGACGGCAAGCCATGCCGAGTGTACTTAGAGCACTTTGGAGTTGATGAGCACCATCTCGTTCCCGCGTGGTTTGCAAAGGACAAAGGGATATCCTACGAAGAGGCAAACAAGCGGTACAACGATGGCATCGCATGGAAGAAGGCCGTCCATGAAAAATATGGTACAAAGCTGATCTATACATCAAGTGCCGACTTCCATGTTAAAGACATTAAGGAAAAACTGAAGACGCTGTTGAAGGGTGCCGGTGTTCCGTTGCATGAGAAAACCGATGAAGAACTCTATAACCTTGTGTTGCCCAAGGGAAGTAATCAAGAGAAAGCCTTTATCCGTCTGACGGTTACATTCATAACCCTCCTAAAATCAAGGTGCGAAAATATGGAGAATGCTCTCAATGATGCCAAAGATGCTCATGATGATAGAAGCGTTTTCGTCATTAAGAACATCTTCATGCCTGTGTACAAGGAATATGTTCGTGAACTCAGAGAAAGAAAGCAGATTGATTTTACGGATGCCATCCTCATGGCCACAAAGTTATGCCAAGAAAGTCATCCTGTCAGTTACGATTACATCATCGTTGATGAGTTCCAGGATATATCCATCGACAGATACAAATTTCTGCAAGCAATGCGGGAGGGATCAAAACCAGCAAAGCTGTTCTGTGTAGGGGATGACTGGCAGTCTATATATCGGTTCTCAGGCAGCGATATGACATTATTCAGTAAGTTTCCCGACTTTTTTGGAGCCACGGACATCCGTAAGATAGAGACCACCTACAGATTTGGTGAGCCATTGGTGTCGTTGTCTTCCACCTTCATTCAAAAGAACAGTGCGCAGCTGAGAAAGGACATTCATCCGTTCAACGCATCTGCAAAAACAGAACTGCTGTTCCAAGAATATGACCGTTCCCAGTATGTTGATACCTTGGAAAGAGTGATAAGCAGCATTCCACAGGATAAATCAATTTTCTTGTTAGGACGTTATTCTTTCGATGATTACTATCTGTCTTTCCGGTATAAATGCATAAAGGAAAACGGTAACTTCTACTATGAGATTGGTGGAAGAAAGATGGAATTTCTTACTGCGCATAAGTCAAAGGGCCTTGAAGCTGACTACGTGATACTCCTGCAATGCAACAAAGGAACTTTCGGATTCCCATCGCAGATCAGCGACGACCCGGTATTGCAAATTGTTCTTTCAGGTGGTGACAAATATCCGTATGGTGAGGAACGGCGACTGTTTTATGTTGCCATTACGCGTGCCAAAGAGAAGACGATAGTCATGTATGACAAGCGCTATCCTTCCGTCTTCGTTGACGAATTCCTGCATCCTGAGAAAGTAACAGCTGAGAGCTATGCTGTACATAGGAATGCCAACAAACGTTGGACACGGGCTGCGGATCGGTACCTGCTTGAACTTCACCGTCAAGGAAAGAGTATCAAATATATCTCCGACAAGATGGGACGGAGCCAAACGTCAATCATCATGAGGTTAGGGAAATTAGGCGAGGATTAGAATAAATGAACAACTATAGAATACGATGGACTGACGGCAATGACTGGGAATTTGTAGAGTTTCACGCTATCACTGAGAACTTCTACAACCAGCTTGTCGGTGGTCCTCAGAACAGGCAGTCGTTTGTTCCAGGCAATCAGTCGAAGGACGTGAAACATGCAATGATAGTCTATTCCAAAAATGATGTCCCTGTGGCATGCTCCGGTTTGAAGGAACATGGCAACGGCGATGTGGAGATAAAGCGTGTGTGGGTGCAGCCGCCCTTCCGCGGTCACCACCTTGCGACATTCATGATGCGTGAACTTGAAACTTTCGCTCGTGAGCACGGATATAAGAGGACGGTGCTTATGACACGTGAAAGGATGGACTATGCCATCAAGCTGTATGAAGGCTTGGGATATAAACGCATAGAGAACTATCCGCCATACCAGCACATGGATGACGCGGTTTGTTATGCTAAAGATTTACCTGCAATCTCTCTGACCGTTTAGTAAAGTATAGAATCCACTTTCCCCCCTGATAAAAACATTAGATTTTCTATTCTTTTGGTATAAGGTCTCAGCTTTTTTATGTAAGTTTGCAGAAATAAAGCCAAAAGCCATTGTATAACTTAAAAAGCAGATCTGAAAACAGAATGACATACCCTTTAATATCAGAATATGTAGAGGCGGTGAGGAATGCGGAGGACAACTTCGATAAGCTGCGCAATCTCCGGCCAGTGACCGATGGCAATGGCAATCCCGTGATGACCAGTGGCAACTTTGCAGTGGTGTTCAAGATGCGGGATGAGAAGAATGACAAGCTCTATGCCGTGAAGTGCTTTCTCAAAGACCAGCCGAACCGTGCGGAAAACTAACGGATGATAGCCGAGGAACCGGAATTTGTCTCTTCGAGTTTCCTCACCAA